>Ga0209417_1001283_pt1 | contig 47224 bp, 34 predicted proteins | sample RifGroF2_FD_184002 | JGI IMG/M metagenome (GOLD analysis project Ga0209417, IMG submission 184002) | Groundwater microbial communities from Rifle, Colorado, USA - Groundwater F2 (SPAdes) (version 2) | ecosystem: Environmental > Aquatic > Deep subsurface > Groundwater | place: Rifle, Colorado...
TTCAAAGCCGCAATCGAAAATACAATAAAAAAAACGAAAACTGAAACAGGAAAAACGGAATTAAATAGTTTGTTAACTTTAAATTTTCAATTATATAAAAACGCAATTTATAACCGAGCGTAGTATATGTTAAATAAAGTAATTAAGTAATTTAATGCTTTATATTTGTCCTATAAATTTAATAGGATAAATAGGATATGAAAACAAATGCGAAATTGCTTTATGTGCTGTTGATGCTAAGTTTTTTGACTTTAAACAGCATTCTGCTTGTTGCTAAAAATGTAAAAATTGATACAAAAAAAAGCAGCGTAGAAATATCGGGGACTTCCACACTTCATGACTGGAAAATAAAAGTCTTAAATTTTAAAGGCGATTTGGATGTAGAACTCGGGGCGAACAATCAAATAGAGACTTTTAAATCTGTTAACCTTTCTTTTTTCAGTACAAGTTTCAGTAGTGGTAAAAAATCAATGGATAATAAAATAAAGGACGCTGTAAAAGCAGAAAAATATCCAATGATTGGTTTTACCATGGACAAGATCAAGGATATTAAATCTCTTCCCAACAAGCAAATGATCATTGTATCTGGAAAAATAACCATAGCAGGTGTTTCCAAAAACATTGAAATAACAGCATGGGGAACAGTAAATGCAGCTGGGGAGATTGTTATTATAGCAAAAAAAGATATTGAAATGACAGATTTTGGAATTGAGCCCCCTGAAGTTTTTTTTATCAAAGCAGGCAACAAGGTTGAGATCAGGCTTACTCTTTTCATATCATAAAAAGTAATACAAATATTCATTTAAATTCTATAATTATGAAAACGTTGATTAGCATATTAATTTTAGTTACACTCTCAGTGTTCTCCTTTGGGCAATATGTCCAGCAATTTGAAGAGCCAAAAAACGAAGGTGAGAAATTTGATTCTCTTAAAATAGTTGTAGGCGGTAATTTTGCGATGGAATTTCAGGGAATAAAACATAAGGCCGATACAGCACTTATTCCTCTGGGTAATGGCATTGTTCTTCCCACTGCAAACTTTAATATAAACGGATACCTTGCAAAAGGGGTTAAAGTAAATTTAGAAACATATCTTTCTGCGAGGCACCATAACGAAGCCTGGGTAAAAGGAGGGTACTTACTGATTAACCAGATGCCTTTTTTTGAAAGTCCTCTTGTAGACAAGTTGATGGAGTATATGACTTTGAAAGTTGGGGTAATGGAACTGAATTACGGGGATGCTCATTTTCGCCGATCTGATAATGGCAAGGTAACCACCAATCCGTTTGTTGGAAATTATATAATGGATGCATTTACTGTATCACTTGGTCTTGAGATCATGTATCGCAATCCAAATGGTTTTTTTGGTATGCTAGCCGGAACAAATGGAACGGTTAACCCAAGTATTGTTGGATTTAATTCAACTACTAAAAAATATTCTCCTTATATAATGGGTGACGAAGTTGCCTGGTACACCAAATGGGGGTATGATAAGAAATTTAATGACGATTTTCGTTTCAGAGCATCTTTGTCCGGTTACTTTTGTGAAAACCAGCATCAGGGAACGCTTTTTAGTGGAGATCGCGCAGGATCGCGTTATTATCTGGTTATGAACAAAATTACTAAAACATCTACTGATGTAGATATAAAATCGAATCATACTTCTGGTAACTGGGGCCCAGGAACTACTAACAGGCTGTACGCATATCAACTTAACCTGTTTTCAAAATGGAAAGGTCTTGAATTTTTTGGAACCTACGAATATGCGAACAACACACTGCCCTCTGACATAACTCATAAGAATTATTTTTATCATCAGTATGCCGCAGATTTGGTATACAGATTTGGAAAGAAAGAGCAGTTTTATGGCGGGGCGCGTTATAATTTTGTTAACAATGCCAAATCATTGGATATGTCAATTGACCGGATACAGGTGGCTGCCGGATGGTATCTGAATAAATATATTCTGGCAAAAGTTGAATATGTAACACAGAAATATAATAATTTCACAGACAAGTATGGTTCAAGTGCTAAATTTGAAGGTCTGATTGTTGAAGCTGCCATATCGTTCTAAATATTGAGTTAATAATTTTAAAGCCACGGTATTTTAATTGAGCCGTGGTTTTTTTTTACATGATGAATTATGTAGATTTGTAAAAAATGATGTATGAAACTAAATACAAAAGTACGCTATGGTCTTCGAGCCATGATAGAAATTGGTTTGAAAAAAAATAAAACAGGGGTGTTGCAAAAAATAATTTCAGAGAATCAGGAAATTTCTGAAAAATATCTGGATCACATCATTTCTGATCTGAAAAAAGAAGGCTTGATTATCAATGCCGGAGGGAAAAAAAGTGGATATATATTAAATAAACTAAAGTCGAAAATTACGGTTTATGATATTTACAAGGCTTTTGAATCGGACATTTCAATTATTCAGTGTATCTGCTCTCCCAAAGTGTGCAAGCGTTCAAAAAAATGTACAGCTCGCGATTTCTGGTCAGGATTAAATGATGAAATTTCTGCATATATGAAAGGAATATCTTTAGCGGATCTGGTAAAATGGGAAGAAGAGAATTCAGGGTCTATTATTTAAAAAATATAATATTTTTTTAATTTGTATCCTCTTCCTCCACAGGCTGAAACTCCATATACTCTTTATCTTCGTTATAAAATAAAAGCAAAGAATCTCCTGTTGCCCTGTAAAATGTTACAAACCGAATCACTTCCCAGAATTTTTCATTCCACTCATTTTTTTCTGTTTTTTGAGGTGTATTTATTTTGTTGATTTTTATTTCAAGACTGTCTATGAACTCATATTTTCCTTTTATTTCGTTTTCTTCAGTAAAACCTGAAAAAACGCCTTCTGTCCCATCATCATTAAAATGAATTGTAATGGGGCGCTTCATTTTTTCGGACAAAGGCAGCGACTCTTCTTTTTCTGTATTTGTATAGGACGTTAAAACCCATTCTCCCGTGAAACCTGAATCTTTATAAGGTTCTGCATAAAATTTTATTTTCCCGATATCTGAATAAAAAACCAAAGAATCATCTCCCGTGGCGAAGTATGTAGCTTTTGTAAGACAGAAGTAAATTTTCTCTGCCACTTTTCCATTATATGAAAGTTCATCAGATTTCAGATATGCATATTCTATTCGGTTTCCGTTGATAGATTTTATCTTAATTTTTCCGGGATTTGTATCCAACTTGTAGGTCATTTCTTTATTGTAATGAAATATCAGGAAATACTGTCTGTGGCTCAGGTCTTGTGGCTCCATATTGTAAAGTGTCATTTCATAGAGAGTCCATTTTTTATCAATCATTTCTTTATACGGGTCTTGAGCATCTATCGTAAAATAAAAGCAACACGAAAAAAACACGAAGAATATGATTTTAATATTATTCATTCTTTAATACGTATGACCCAAAACGAACCTATTATTGCAGGTAAAGCTAAATTAATAATCCATAACAACAATGTTGCCGAAATAACAGAAACCGGATTTTGAACAAACAATCCGAAAAAAAACAAAGCAACAGAACCCCGAACGCCAATTTCTGATATTCCTACCGTAGGAATAATGGCCATTACAAACCATGTTAATGAAATTGCTATACCTGTATTTAATAAACTCATTTCTATTCCAAAAATTTTTATTGCAAGAAAAAATTGTACACTGAAAATAACATAACGAACTAGACTTAATCCTAAAAAAACATAAATATCTTTTCTGCTGTATAGTGTTAGAACACTTGTAAAATCAGGATGTTTTTTAATAAAAGAAAACCTTTCGAGCAATGTTTTAATTTTTGATAAATGAAAAAAAAAGTAGAGAAAAATCAAAGTTAAAATACAAGCTAAAACCAGTGCAATTTGCGAAGAAAAAGAAAACATCGTAAGCGAGCCTTTAACTTTAAAAAGCAATAAAGTCCCTGCTATTCCGGCAACCAAAGTAATAAGTAACTGACTGAGGTTTCCTGTAATATTAGCACAAACAGCTTGAATTCTGAATTCTTTTTTCAGAAAAAAAATCCGTCCCGCGAACTCGCCCACTCTGTTTGGTGTAAATATCGAAACCGTAATACCTGCGTAAACGGCTTTCATTGCCTGAATAAAATTTTGAGCTTGTATTTTTTGGAGTAAATACTGCCATTTAATAGTTTCTGTTGCCCAGTTGAAAAACATCAGAATAAAAATCGAACAAAGAATAATAACTGAAAAAATTGAAGCTGAATTGAACTGATTGAAAAAACCGTCATAATTATCGTATTGATAGAGCTTAACCCCTATGTATACATACGATATTATGATAATAGCAATTTTGCCAAATGTCAGTATTTTTTTATAGTTTTTCAAAACATACAAACCTACAAAAATTTTCGGAAAAGAGATTTAGCGAAAAATTTGCTTTTTAGTATCTCAATGGCAAAATCATGTATATTTATCTGCCACGGCAAATACGAAGGGCAAAAAGTTTTGAACTGACAACGATTAATATTGGTTATGATATTTATGAGGGGGGGAGACAAAACAACCTGTCAAGCTTTAGCATAATCGGGCAGAGCGTGAGCGTGAATAACAATAAGGTAAATAGTATCTTTTAATTTAAGGGGAAAGAGACAGGGTAAGCGCTATTAAATTTTCTGATATAACTAAGCGCAAGCATTCTTTTTTTCTTTTTTTTCAGCGACTTGTATTCATTAAATAATTCAGGGTCTTTTTTCAGCAATTCTTCAATATTGTGTGTGTTAAAATCAAGAACGGTACCGCTTTCAAAATCCAGAATATATTGTCGTATTTCTTCCTGAGTATTGTCTCCTATTGTCATAGCCGGATAGTAAGGATCAAAAGGGTCTTGAAATCTTGTTCCAGAAACAGAAATCATCGCTGCAAAATAAGTAATACTGCCAATTACGGGTACACGACTGAATTCACCATGCCAGTTAATAAAAATCATTCCTTTCCTGCAATACCCCCAGATTTCAGACACTTTCATGGTTTGTTGGACACCGTAATCATCAAAGTATTGGAGATTTTCTTCGGAAAGAATTTTTACAAAATACTCAAAATCATTGGCATCTGTTTTTGTAACGATTCGTTGTTTTGTAAGAGGTTTGTTGTGTTTCCACTGGTCGAAGCTCAGATAGATGCCTTCTTTGAATTTGAATTCCGGGGAATATTCAACCAGATTTTTGGGGTCTTCCTGCGCTGATGATAATAGAGGAATAGCCACAAACAGAGAAAAAAGAAACCAGGGAAAAACTGAAAGATTGGAGAATATTTTCCTTCGGGTATTTGAATTATGAGACATTTATTTTTTATTCAAAATAATATGTTTTGTCATCGTATGGGTTTCGCCTTTGCCTGCAGGAAGTTTGAAATTAAATTTAAAAGCCTGATAATTGGAGTCATTTATAATAATTTCATATTTCAGATCAGCGGGTAGGGTAATAAAATATTCACCTTTTTCATTACTCTTAATTTTTGTTTCTTTATTATTATCGGTATCTTTAATGATGAATTCTATAGAAACAGGCTTGCTGTCACCGTCAATGATGTTTCCTTTAATAATAGAAAGAACAGGTCCTGTCAGCGCATTAACAACATCTTTGTTAAAGCTTGAGTGCGATTTATAGAAATTAGTCATATCTACCTCCCAAATATCAAAAGCTCCGTTTCCACCTTCTCTATTACTCGACATATATGCTTTTTTTCCTTCAGTTGATAGCACAAAATGAATTTCTTCTTTTGTGCTGTTAATAGGATAACCTAGATTAACCGGATCAGACCATTTGCCATCCACAAGCGTTGTCATAAAAATATCATGACCACCCATAGTATTGTGTCCGTTAGAACTGAAAAATAAAGTTTTTCCGTCAGGATGCACAAAAACGCCGATTTCATCATCAACAGTGTTTATGCTTTTGCCAAGGTTCACGGGTTTTCCCCAGCCACTGCCTTCACGTTTGGACATATAAATATCGCCCATCCCATAGCTTTCAATACCAAAGCCTTCGCGTTCGCTAACAAAAAACAGGGTGTTGCCATCAGCCGTAATACATGAAGAGCTTTCAAAGTAAGAAGAATTGACATTTTTTCCTACGGAATAAGGTTTTCCCCATGTTCCGTCGGGCTGTTTATCTGAAACATAAATGTCGCCGCTTCCTGTTTCTCCCGGAATATTTTTATATAAGAAAATTTTTGATCCATCGGGAGAAATACTCAGGTTGGCATCATATCCGTCTGTGTTTATATTCCCTTGTACCGGAGTTGCCTGCGCCCATGTTCTACCCCCGTCCGCTGTTGTTGAAATGTAAACATCATCAAAGTAATCGCCTGTATTTGGATCAATATTGTCTCCCTTTGCATTAGGTCTGCGTGAAGTGAAAATTAAAGTTTTACCGTCTGCGGTAACAGAAGGGTTTGCGTCCGTATGTTTTGTATTGATGGTTGTGCCAATATTTTTAATTTTAACATCAACGGGTTTTGTAATAAGTTCTTTTGCATTTTGGCATTGCAACAACAGAGTGTTTACCTGATGATGCTCAAGCTGCCTTGGTTTCAACTTTGTTTTAAATTTGTAATAAGAACTCATAGCTGCTTCAATTTTTCCGGCAAACTGATAAGCTTGTCCGAGAACAAAATGTATTTCTTTATCTATCGTACTATCTTTTACAGCAGTTTCAAGATGAGGCAGTGCTTTGCCCATCTGTTTCGTGTAGATATAACATTGCCCTATTCTGAAATTCAGTTCTGCGTCTAAGGAGTCTGTTTCAAAAATTTCGCGGTATATACGAAGTGCTCCGTGGTAATCTCCATCATTGAAGCGAATCCATGCTTGCGCCATTTTGGTTTTGTTTTTTATGTCAATCGGAGATGCAGAACTTATAGCAAAAAGTCCAGAGATTATTGTTAACCCTGCAATAAGCAAAGTGGTTTTTATATACTTCATAAATAAGTGTTGTTAGTACAATCCACGAAAATAAATATTAAATCAAGAATAACAAAATTTTTATAAATGATTTCTGAAAAGGAAGAAAATTGAGTCCACTCCGAAAACCTTCTGCTACAGATTTTACAGGTTGTCAAATATACTTAAATTCTTTACCTTTAGGTTGCAGGTTACAAGTTGCAAGTTGCTGACAACATGTAACTTGCAACTTGTAACTAATAGTGAAAATGTTAAAATATCATACGTTTACAATATAAATATTTGACTCATCAGAACTGTTTTATGAAGGGGTTCAGAGTGAATTCAATAGGTTATTTCTGATTCATTTCAGAAAGATACCTTAGGAATAGTTCCATCCCTTTTTTTTTTTGTTCATTGAAATCATAACTTAAATTAATTTTAAGATATTCTAAAATATCGGAAGCAGGAATTATTTTTTCTTTTTGCTGCAAGACCATTTCATCAATGCAGGAGAGACCATTTTTTAATGCTTTTTTTAATGCTCTTGTGAATGTGTCAGGTAAAGTTTTTGTAGAAACCCATAATGCAAAAACAAAGGGAAGCTCTGTAAATTGAAACCATTCTTCGGAAAGATCATAATTATACAGGAATCTTTTTTGCATCATTAATGCTCTGTCTCCAATTACTACTCCGGAAAGTTCGCCTCCTATTTTTTTCTCAAAACCGGGTTGACTGTTAATAAATTCGGGTTTAATTTTCCAGTATTTTTCAGCAAGTATCTGAACAAGCGCAACAGATGTGCGTGATTGATAATCAAGAGCAATTTTTTTAATTTTAGAAAGAGGCACATCGCTGAACAAAGAAACAGAGGCAACTTTTCCTACTGCACCAATGCAAAAAGGGGCAACAATCGTATAATTTTTCAACTTTGGCAAAATGGCAACAGGAACAATTCCTACATCTGTAGCTCCGGATAATAATCTATCAGCACATTCTGATGGTGTTGCAAAATCAATAGTAGAATTTTCCTTTAAATAATCCGAATGCCTCATGCCATACACGAAGGGCATTGTATTTAAATAGGAAATTGCCGTTATTTTGATTTTTTGCATTATAAATTCATTACCAATCTTATTTACTCGCTTTACGCAGATTGTTTTTTGACACGAATTTCACTAATGTTTTCGTTTTAATTTGTGTAATTTGTGTCGAACTTTTTGACTTTGCTGATGCACACTAATTAGACGTGTTTTATTATAATATTTTATTGTAATGCAATTCGTGATAATTAGTGTCAAAATGTTTTTTACGTAACATCAGTTATTTGCCTAGTTTTTCAAGAATTTTTTGTGTGGCTTCTTCATGACCGGGTTTTCCCAAAAGCGCAAACATGTTACTTTTATAGGCTTCAACTCCCGGCTGGTCGAATGGGTTTACATCAAGAATGTATCCACTGATTCCGCACCCGATTTCAAAAAAATATAAAAGTTGTCCTACATAGAATTCATTGAGCTTTGGAATTTCAATATGAATATTTGGAACACCTCCGTCAACATGCGCAAGAATAGTTCCAAGTTCAGCCATTTTATTTACCTCGTCAAGTGGTTTTTCTGCAATGAAATTCAGTTTGTCAAGGTCTTTAATGTCTTTTGGAATTATCAGTGTATTATTCGGTTCTTTAACAGAAATTACGGTTTCAAAAATGTTTCGTATACCCTCTTGTATATATTGACCCATAGAGTGAAGATCTGAAGTAAAATCAACACTTGCAGGAAAAATTCCTTTTTTTTCTTTTCCTTCACTTTCTCCATATAATTGTTTCCACCATTCAGCTAAATAATGCAGCTTAGGATTATAATTTACCATTATTTCCGTTGTGCGTCCGGTTTTATATAAAGCATTTCTTGCAGCAGCATAAATTGAAGCAGGGTTTTCACTAAATTCTGAATTAATATCCGTGATTTTTTGCATTGTTTTAGCACCTTCCAATAATTCTCTGATATTGAAACCTGCAATAGCAATAGGAAGCAAACCAACAGGCGTAAGCACAGAGTAGCGACCACCAACATCATCAGGAATTTCAAATGTTTTATATCCTTCTTTATCGGCAAGTTGTTTCAACGCACCTTTTTGAGCATCTGTAATTGCAATAATCCGTTCTGTTGCTCCATCTTTTCCATATTTTTTTTCCACAGCCTGTTTCAATAACCTGAATGCTATGGCGGGCTCTGTTGTAGTTCCGGATTTTGATATGACAACAACAGCAAATTCTTTATTGTTTAAAAATTCAAGAAGTTCGTAATGGTAATCCTCGCTGAGGTTTTGACCGGCAAAAACAACCAAAGGGTATTCACGATCTTTTTTGAAAAAAGAAAAATTACCAGACAAAGCTTCAATTACTGCTTTTGCTCCAAGATAAGAGCCTCCGATACCAATAATTACTACCACTTCCGCTTTTCCTTTCAAAGATTTCGCAATCTTCTCAATATCTTTTATTTCTTTTTCTGTAATTACAGAGGGCAGATTAACCCATCCAAGAAAATCGTTGCCTTTACCTGTTTTGTTATACAGCGCATCAATATGCCGTTCGGTTTCTTTTTTGTAATTATCTACTGTTGTACGCGATACAAAATCCTGAATTTTTTCAATGTTGATTTTTAAGTTTTCCATATTTTTAGATTTTTGATTTTTTCTGACGTGCGCTTATTTTACTTGGTTTATTCATAATTTTTTCAGTCTTCAGTCCGCAGTCTTTAGTCCACAGTCTTTAGTCCACAGTTTTCAGTCTTCAGTCCGCAGTCTTCAGTCCGCAGTCTTTAGTCCGCAGTCTTCAGTCTTCAGTCCACAGTCTTCAGTCCACAGTCCTCAGTCCTCAGTCTTCAGTCTTTAGTCTTCAGCCTTCAGCCTTCAGCCTTCAGCCTTCACGACTGCCGACTGCCTGACTGGAGACTCTTTAGACTGCCTAACTGCCTGACTGCCGACTGGAGACTCTTTCGACTGCCAACTGCCAACTTTCTGACTGCCGACTACGTAGCAAGCATCCAAAAATAATTATTTTAGTTTACCTGTCAATAATTTTATTTCCATAGCGGGTGAAATTTTTTCGTACAATATATTATAAACAGCATCAACAATGGGCATGTTTACCTGAAATTTTTTATTCATTTCATGAATACACGCTGTTGCATAATATCCTTCCGCGATCATGTTCATTTCCATCATAGCCGATTTTACTGAATATCCTTTTCCGATCATAGCGCCAAATGTTCTGTTTCTGCTGAATTGAGAATATGCCGTAACTAAAAGATCGCCCAAATAGGCAGAGTTATTAATTTTCAGTTTAGCCCCCGGGATGGTTTTATCAAGAAAGCGTTTCATTTCCCTGATACAATTAGATACAAGCACTGCCTGAAAATTATCGCCATAGCCTAATCCTACACAAATACCTGCTGCAATGGCAAAAATATTTTTTAACACTGCCGCATATTCTGTTCCATAAATATCTTTTGTGAAACGAGTCTTTAAAAACCGGCATTCCATTTTTTCTGCAAGTATGCTGGCCGTATGTTGATTTTGAGAGCCCAACGTTAGATAAGACAGGCGTTCCAGTGCTATTTCCTCAGCATGACAGGGTCCTGCAATAATTCCTATTGAGGCAATTGGTACCTGATAATGCTGTATGAAATAATCGGCAATTCCAATATTTTCGTGAGGGATGATTCCTTTTATTGCAGAAAAAATTATTTTATCTTTTAATGAAATTTTAAGATTTTTTAATGAGTCATGCAGAAAAGCTGAAGGGATAGCAAAAATAAGCAAATCAGAATTTTCCACAGCCTTGTTGATGTCATTGAAAAAATTAATTTTTTCTGCCGGAAGCGCAAGCGATGTAAGATATTGCGGATTATGTCCGTGCGTTTTAATATGTGTAAGAATTTCATTTCTTCGAATATACCAATTTATCTTTTCAGAATTATTTAATAACAATCTGACAATAGCAGTTGCCCAGCTTCCGCTTCCAATAACTCCTATTCTTGGTTCTCTCTCCATGATTAAATTTCTTTTTTCGTAATTTTTTTCTCTCCTTTGTTGCTCATAATATTTATATCCCAAATATATTATATTTAAGAATACAATAAGTGAGACCGCTATGAAAAGATTTTTTTTTGACACGAATCTTCCTGCCAAATCAGCTGGAGCACAAAATCAAATATTGAGATCATCCCGAAAACCAGCCTGCGTCTGGCAGGAAGGTTTATGTTCCTGATAGATGGAAACAAAAAAGGTTCAGTGTTTTGCTGAACCTTTTGGTTGAGTAGCAGAGTTGTTAAAAAATATCTAACATAGATTTTATTAATGATTGCACTAATATCATTAGTGTTTCGCTTCATTTTGAAAAGGTTCACTAATGCTTTTCTAAATCAGCTTCAATTGTTGGTTTGCAATCATCTTCAATAATGGCCAAACATTTTTTAGCTTTTTTAACTTCCGATATATCTAATTTATAATTTTTATATCTTGAAGACATGCTTAAATCACATAAACATTCATATTCTGAACTAATATTTGGACGATGCTCGTGCAATAAATCAACTAATGATTCATGTTTACTTTTTCTGTTTCTGTCATTTTTATTGTAAAAATCATCAAACGTATTATATGTCTTCGAGGAAGATGGTTCAACAATCAAAATTGGAAACAAATCAGCTTTAACAAACTGAAGAGCTGTATAAAATGAAGTAGTGATAACCCAATCATTAAATTGACCATCTTTATCAATATAATCACAAGCTTTTTTATTGTGAATTGCGTGATTATAATGATATTTTTTGCTCATTGTGTTTAAAGATATATCCGTCAGATATAATAACCTCTTCATTTAAATCATCAGATTCCGCCATAAATGAGAATCTTAACTCAAATTGGTTATTATTATGCATCTTTCTGAACCCAAAAGCTTCACAATAGATTTTTTTAAATTCGTCCTGGAGATAATTCTCTTTTTCAACAATAAATAATGCTTTAAATTTATCTATTCTCTCGATGGATAAATATGCTGTTTTGCAATTTATTCCTAATCTAGCGATATATGAAAGAAAGTCGGAACTTAATGTTTGGGCTTTAATTAAATTCTCCGTAAAGAATTTTTTAGTATCATCAATTGCTAATTGCTTACCCTTATGGACTCCCTTTTCGTATGCATTTAAAACATCTTCCGAAGAAAAAGTACTGTTTGTCTTTTCCCAGCCAAACATGCTTGTTTCTTCACAAATACATTTAGTTTCCATTTTATTTTTATATTTTCGATGTCAAAGAAAATAAATAATTTTTAGAATATCAAATATATGAAAAAATGAACTCTTTCTCGAATTCAAAATTCTCGTGGTTAAATGAAAATTAAATAATTTTCCAAGGGGCATCTTATTCATAATTTTACGTATTGTAAATTACCGTGATAATCTATGTTCATTGTTATTATTATATGTATTCACTTTCGATGAACGATTCAACAAACATTAGGTTACGATAATAAGAATCTAATTTTTCTCTGAAATTAATCGATAATAAAATAAATTTAACAAAGAATAGAGCGACAGAAATTATTACAAATATTAAATTTACAGATAGGGTTAATATGAGCGCAAGCCCTATGAGCGCATCAAAAACTCTGGATAATTTAACAAAACTGTAAGGGATTTCATATATTTTATAACCTTTAATCCGGATATTTATTTCAAGCCTATCTTCTCTTTTCCCAACTAATTCTTTGAAAACATTCGTTAATAATACAGCAAAAGCAATAAAAATTACAGACAATACTGATACTGTAGCAATACTAAATAATATCGAAAATATTAAGAAAATTCCAAATCCTATAGCAGTAAACCTCGATAGCAGCAACCAAGTGTGTAACACATTAATTTTATTTTTGAATTCGCGAACGCAGATATGTACTTGAAGGATTTCATCTTTACATTCAGAATATTCTTTCTCAAAGGATTTGAAGAACAGACTTAGTTTTGTAAAATTGATATAAACAAATCTGTTTTCCATAATAAAGACTTTATTATATTAACGAAAAACAGATGATAAAGTTGCAGGAAAGAAAGTAATATATCCGGCATCAATTCAACAAAACCTCCGAAGGTTGAAATTATTGAAGAGTGATATATTTATATGAAATTAAAACATGGTTAAATAAAGATTGATTATAACCAAAATTTATCTCCTTCCCATTCATTTGGAAAACCCATATAATGCAATGGGATTTCAGGATAATCGGATAGAAGCTGCTTTAACCGTGAAGGGAATGTAGTTCCGGGATTAATCCGCTTTATCATATATCGGATAATACTCAACACTATATAAATTCTATTCAGTTTATCAGTTTCCGGTAAAATTTCCAGCCATTTATCTGCTGCTCTATCAGGGATAATTGGGCGTTTAGGTAATTTTCTGTTCCATAAACGAGAATGATGAGCGCATGTATTTCTTACAAAAGATAAGGTCTCAAGCCACGATTCTAAAACAATCTCACTAACACCAAAGTGTTTTGCTGTTGCTTTTCTTGCATCACAAGTACGTAAATTTTTGAAAAGCATAGACAACTGACCAAATGATGCAATCTCAATAGTCATCCATGCGGGTGGATTTTCGGGTGAAAAATATTTTGATTTATAATGCTTTATGAAGGTTTCATTAGTCCCATCCATTTCCTTTTTAAAAATACGAACTAATTTTTCACATAAATCCTGATGACGATAATGTAAGCTGTCCTCGTACCAGTTGTTTCCATACGCTAGAGTGTAGTGGTAAATTAGTTGCGTGCGAATTGCTATTTCAATCCTTTCTATTTCATCGAAAATGAGCAGACGCAATTTTCTGTCGAAAATATAAGTACTTTTAACTTTGTCGAAAGTGGTTCCCTCGATAAAAACATGGAGGTTCTGAGGTTTTTTTAAAAAAGTGAACCAATAAGCACTTAACCTATAATAACTGATGTTTGATAGATAGTGACATGCTTTATTATAATCTGTTATTTGCATACCACGACTTTTTAATAATTCTATTTGCTCGGATATGCTGATTGCTGTTTTTGTAAATTCCATAAGTATAAATAAAAAGACCCGCCGTGGTGCGCTGTTCAATGGGAAGCGTGGCAGGTACTATTAAATGCAAAAATACAAAAAAGAATTTTAAAAACCATATTTTACGGCATATTTTCATTTACGCCAGCTTGATGCTTTTTCTAATTGTTGGTCAATCTACTGCGCTTTACAACTGCTGTATTAGTACAACTTAGTAAGTTTTACAATCATGCATCTGCCTCCGTTACCAAAAAATATCTTTCACTCAATAAGGTCAAATATGGTAGTGTTCACGACCTACTGTAACATTTATTTTTGCACTTTTTTCATCAACTCGATTATCTTATCTTTGTCAGTAAGCCGCTCCTCAAGAATTAAAATTTCTTTTTGAAGTAATTCAATTTTTCCGGAAAGTCTCTTTATTTCTGAACTTGTAGTGTATTGATTAGAAGGGTCGCTTGCAATTTGTGTTTTCGTTTCATCAGTTATATAATATTGAAAAAAATCATTGTCAAGTACTTTTGAGATTTTTAATAGCAAACTTGTATCTACAGATTTTCGTGCAAAAATATCATACGCATTATTTCTGTTTGTAGCAATTCTGCGGGCAAATTCACTCACGCTCATTCCTTTTTCTCGTAGCTTTTTCTCTATGATTTTTCCAATTGCTTGCATAAAATAAAAATATTGTTTGCAAGCCAAATACGATTTTTTATATGTAATATTTAATTTGGCAGAAATGTCATATTTTATTTTGCGGTATTGTTTTTAATGATTAATTTTGAGAAGAACATCAAAATGATAATCCATGAAAACGAAATTTGAAGAATATCAATCTTTGTCTGAAAATTTAAATCTTGATAACCGGAATCACAATGAAACAGTTGGTAATATTTATTATTATTTGAGAAAACATTTAGAATCAAAAAATGAAAAATCATTTAAAATTCTTCTTGATGTTCGTTTAGACGAAGATATGGACAAAAGTAAAAAACCTAATATTCAAATAAATTTAAGGGATAAAAACATTACAATAGATGTATTTTCAGGAAAAATTACTGATGCGGTAAAGAAATATGCTAATCATACGAATGATATTTCTGAAATGTTTTTCTATGACTACACAAAGAAAAAATGGTATAATTCAAGTACAAAAGAAAATAGCCTTTCGAAAATATTACAATTAGACTTATCAGACACTATAAAATAATAAGATATGGAAGACGCAAGCATTTTACAAATTATTTTAACCTGTACAGCACAGGATTATTTAAAATCTGTCAAACGAGATTTATCAGAATATGAACTTAGAGGGGTTCATTTCTACATAGAATTTGATGAGATTAAAACAGATGTCAAATTCCAAGAACTGCTAGCAAAACAAGTGCCTGTGAATTGTGAGGTAATTGTAGATTATAAATTTTGTGCGTTTTCCGCACATAGTGGTTATATAGGACGCCATGAAACTTTCATTGCCAGTGGAACCGCTTTAATATTAAAAGCACACAATAAATAAACTGTAATTACAATTATGAAAAAGTTATTAGCAGTATTAGCGATTATGATTAGCACAATAGCAATCAACGCACAATGTGAGTACGATACTTCTTTAGCAGTAAAGACCACCATTGGTATAGATGGTTATTTATATAGTGAAAATGCATCAACGACTTTTGATTATGGTGTTGCTGATACTGCATATTTTTATTTGAATCCCCCGAAGCATTGGAAATTGCTTCGAAATGAAGGAGATTTTATATTTGTTAATATAAGTCATATCAATTTTAGAAATAGTGATGGATACTATATGATATATGGTGGAAATAATGATATTAAAATAGATTCTAATAGTGTATTGTCTGGGTCTTCTGGCGTATTAGTAAATAATACATATGAATTAAAATTGATTTATAATAATGTATCTGATAGTTTATATAGCGGTTCTGTGACCATGAATTTTTGGGGAATAATCAATGACCCTATACATGGTATCGGAAATACATTAATGGGTATAAATGTTGGTGAATCACATTACTGGGATATGTATGCGGGAGAAGCTAAAATAATTATAAATTACACGATATCCAACACGACCGGAATAAAAATAACAAGTGTTTCAACATCGTTTAACAATTCGAGTATATCATTAATCAACAACAATCTAATCGTAGATTATACATTATCTAAAGCAGAATCTTTACCGCTATACATATTCAATACTGCTGGACAATTAGTATATCAAAATAATATTTCTGTAAATGCCGGAGAAAATCATTTTGAAAACCTTGTTAATCTTGAAAAAGGAATGTATGTGTGTAGGTTTGGTTCTTTGTTGCGGCAAAAAATCATTAAATTCTAAAAGACAGAACTCCTGACTTGGCAGCAGACTAAAATGTCGCCATTGTATACGCATGTTTATTTCTTTACAGATTACAGGGCGCTCCTAACGGAGCTTATATTCAACTAACATATAAATTTTTCAATAAACAGTAAAATCCTAACGGATTTTTAGATTAAAGTTCCGATAGATAACGAGACTGTTTATAATAAATTACAGAGTCCGGTATAATAAGCTCCTTTAGGAGCACCCTGTAAATATAGCAGTTTTGGTAATAAGTAGGGAGTACGTCAATTAATGAAGTTTTATATCTGATAATCAGCAATAACTTGATTGCAATAACGACAACTTTACGAATTTTCGGCAATTTAGTTTACGAGCGAATAAACAGAAATTATTGATAATCAATTATCGAGTCAGGAGTTCTGAAATTCTAAAGAGTTGTTTTTATTTATGGCAACTTCCAATAAAGGAATTCATAAAGGAATCGCTTAAAACACTTGAAAACATAAAGGGTTTCTGGTCGGATGGCAATCTCGAAATACGTCAAAAAATTCAAAAAATACTGTTTACGGATGGCATTCAGTGGGACAAAAAAAACAGGGCAGTTCGAACTCCGTCAGTAAACAGGTATATTGCTTGTATTGTAGAAATGGCAAAGGATGCAGAATGCACAAAAAAAGAACGGAGTGAGAATTTACTCACTCCGTCCGGTTCAGTAGCGGGGGCAGGACTCGAACCTACGACCTTCGGGTTATGAGCCCGACGAGCTACCACTGCTCCACCCCGCAATATATTTTTGTAGAACGTTCTTTTTTAAGAGTTGCAAAGATACTGTTTTTCTACACATACGCAAACAAATACAACTATTTTTGAAAATAAATAAGTTTTGAAATTTTGCTCGTCTTCGTAGTATGAATAAAAAGCTGTGGTTATTGCACCAGAACTGTAGGTTCGTTTTTCTTTTTTTTGAAATAATTCAGCAGGCTCACTACTTCAAAAAGTGTATAAATAATATAGTAGCATATAAAAACAATCAGGAAGGGAATAGCTCTTGTTTTATCCTGAAATACATAAAGAACAATAATTGCAATATTTAAAATCATTTTTAATCCTGTCATAAGAATAAACATGGCAGAGAATTTTCCAAATTTATCTTCAGCTTTTTTCAGAAGCAAATAATGTGTTAGAGCGTATATTAAGAAAAAATAAAGAGGAATGAGGGGTAAGGCTTTAAAATAATACTGATTACAACAAAAAGCAAATAAGAGGTAGCTTGCACCGAAACATAAGAGGGAAATAAAGAATGAATTTAGGATGAATTTTTTAAAATCGGCAGTCATTTTTTCTTTTTCAAAAGGTCTTTAATAACAATGTAAACTGCAACGAAAACTGAAAATATGCTTAGTGTAATTGTGAAAATGGGGAACTTAATCCCCATCCATTTATCTAATTTAATTCCGCCGAAAACTCCGATCAGAACAATGGCTATCATTTGAAATGCTATACTCGAATACCGGGCATAATCATTTAATTGGTTTTTCGATTTTTGGATCGGGTTGTCTGATTTCTGCATTTGGCATAGATGAGGTTGTATTTCCCATATTGCAGGTTCCTGTGAAAAGCGCATTGGGTTCAATTGAGAGTTTATTGGTAATAATATCTCCTGAAATTTTTGCAGTAGCTTTTAAGGAAAGCAGTTCAGAAACTTTTATTTTCCCATCCATTTTCCCTGAAATTTCAGAGTTTTTGCAATTAATTTCTCCCATTACAGCACCTGTAGGACCAATAATTACTTTTCCTTTTGTGGTTAAATTGCCGTTGAGATTTCCGTCAATGCGGATATCGCTATCACAAAGAACTTCTCCTTTGATGGTTGTTCCGGTACCTATAAGATTAATAGAATTTGATACAACAGGTTCGTCAATTTTTGCCATAGCTGTAATGTTTTAGATTAGATTATTTTGCAAATTTATCACCGTCATAAGCCCATTTCACATAGGCCGCTCCCCATGTAAATCCGGCACCGAAAGTTGTAAGAATTATGTTATCCCCTTTTTTAAGTTTTGATTCCCATTCCCATAAACAAAGCGGAAGCGTTGCGGCTGTTGTATTTCCGAATTTCTGAATGTTAATCATAACTTTTTCAGGATTCAGGTTCATACGGCGCGCAGTAGCTTCAATAATACGCATATTTGCCTGATGAGGAACAAGCCATGTAATTGTATCTGAGTTCAGATTATTACGCTCCATAATTTCAACAGAAACATCTGCCATATTTGAAACAGCAGCTTTGAAAACCGCCTGTCCTTCTTGATATATAAAGTGTTCGCGGGCATCAATAGATTCATGTGATGAAGGTTTTACGGAGCCTCCTGCTTTTTGGTGCAGGTGAATTCGTCCATATCCATCTGATTGCAACTTGGAATCTAAAATTCCAAAATCTTCTGTTGTGGGTTCAAGAAGAACAGCACCGGCTCCGTCTCCGAAAATGCAGCAGGTTTGCCTGTCTGTATAATCAACAATGGAAGACATTTTTTCTGCGCCGACAATAATTACTTTTTTATATGCACCCGACTCAACGTATTTTGAACCTGTAATAAGTGCGAAAAGAAATCCGGAACAACCTGCATTTATATCGAAACTGAAAGCGTTTTTGATGCCTGTTTTATCGCTGATAATATTTGCTGTAGCAGGAAACTGATGATCAGGAGTAACGGTAGCGCAAATTAATAAATCAATTTCTTCGGGTTTTGTTTTTGTTTTTAACAGCAATTCATTTACCGCAGCTGCTCCTACATCTGAAGAGCCTTTCCCTTCTTCTCTGATTATTCTTCTTTCTCTGATACCTATTCTTGTCATGATCCACTCATCGGTGGTATCAACCATTTTACTTAATTCTTCGTTCGTGAGAATATATTCTGGCAGTGCGCCGCCAACTCCTGTGATTGCTGCTTTTATTTTTGTCATTATTTTAAAGCTTCTTTAATTTTTTGACTCACTTTTGCTTCAATAACATCTTTTGTATGCAAGATCATGTTTTTGATAGCGACCGGTCCGGATATTCCATGACCAATCATTACAGTTGAGTTTATTCCTAGTACGGGAGTTCCTCCATACAATTCAAAATTAAATTTATCAAAGAATTCATCCGAGCGATTTCTTCTTTTGATTAGGGAATAAAAAGCTTCCGCTTCTTTTAACATAACATTTCCAGTGAAACCATCTGCTATAATGACGTCTGCTTTATCGTTAAATATTTCGTTTGCTTCAATGTTTCCAATAAAATTGAAATCTTGAGTATTTTTCATCAATTCGTAAGTTGCCTTGGTAATAAGGTTTCCTTTTTCTTCTTCAGAACCAATATTTAAAAGGGCAACGCGTGGATTTTTAATACCTGCAACGCTTTCTGCATATATTTTTCCTAATATACCATATTGATAAAGTACATCAGGACGGCAGTCTGAATTAATCCCCACGTCTAAAATATACGAATAGCCTCCATGTTCTTGAGGAAGCGGACTCATAATGCAAGGACGCATAATGCCTTCAATGGCCTTAATTGTATACATACAGCCCACGAGCATTGCGCCCGTGCTTCCCGCGCTTGCAAAACCGTCAATTTCATTTTTATGCAGCATATTAAATCCAACGGTTATGCTCGAGTTTGGTTTTTGAGAAAAAGCCTTGGAGGGGTGGTCGCCCATTTCAATAACTTCTGTTGTTGGAACAATTTCAAAACCCGAAGGGTCAATTTTTTCTCTCTGGCATATTGCTCTGATACTGTCTTCGTTGCCGATTAGTACCAGACGTATGTCAGGAGTTAGTTCCTTAAAAGCTAAAATGGATCCCAGCATTATGCCCTCAGGAGCATAATCGCCACCCATAATGTCTATTCCAATCCTCATAAGTAGTGTGGCTAATTAGTTATACTGCAACTTTCTTTTCAATAGCGAGTTTTCCTCTGTAGTAGCCACATTCCGGGCATACCCTGTGATATTGAACCTGAGCATTGCAGTTTGAGCAGGCAGCTAATGTTGGAGCTACAGCTTTGTCGTGAGTTCTTCTTTTGTTCCTTCTTTGTTTTGAAATTTTGTGTTTAGGATGTGCCATTTTATAAATATTTAATATTAATTCAATAATTTCTTTAAATCATCCCATCGTCCATCTGTAGTACTGGTTTCTTTTACTGAAAGGCTTTGAATTTTTTTAAGCATTTCCAGATTACAGGTGTTTTTTCCTTTTTTATCGTCAGGATGAACTCTTCTCAATGGAAGGCTCAAGATAACAAATTCATAGATATATTGCGCTATGCAGATTTCTGTCTGTGTTTGTGTTATGAAAACGATTTCATCGTCTTCTTTGTCATCTTCTTCAGAAATATTACGTTTTAAAAAAAGAGAACCTGTATAGCTGACAGAAACATCCATGAGATCTAAACATCTGTCGCACTCTGTCTTTATTGTACCACGAATGTCAAAGAGCAATTCTGATAAATGGGATTTTTTTATGAAACGCACTTCTACGTTTAGAATCCCTGATGCAATTGGTGATTCGGCAAACTGAACGAAAAATTCATCATCTGCAATGAATTGAAACGAATGTGTTCCTTCATGCAGTCCTCCAAAGGAAATCGTGTATTTTTCCAAATAGTTCAAACCGCCAACACTATTACTAAAATAGGGTGCAAAATTATAAATTAATATTTAAAAAAAAAATATTTGAGGAAATGTTATAACCGTCCTGATAATCAGCCTTATGGCTGTTTTTTAAGCGCGATACGGAAAGTTGTGCCCGAATTCAGCTCTGAACTTTTAACGAAAATTTTCCCGTTATGGTAAGTTTCTATAATTCGTTTTGACAAAGAAAGACCTAATCCCCAGCCCCTTTGTTTTGTTGTATACCCGGGTTGAAAAATGGTTTTAAATTTTGATTTTGCAACGCCCTTCCCAGAATCTTTTATATCTACATAAACAACCTGAACATTATCAGTGATATAGACATCAATCGTTCCGGAGCCATCCATGGCATCCACCGCATTTTTACATAGATTTTCAATTACCCATTCAAAAAGTGCTTCATTTATTGGAACATAAATTTCTTGATTTTCTGTAGCATGCAAATTGAAAACAACCTTGCTTGAGGTGCGGGATTTCATATAATTTGAGGCTGAGGAAACTACGGTATGAATGTTTGTGCTGGTAAGTACCGGAGCAGAGCCAATTTTTGAAAATCTGTCCGTTATAGTCTGCAAGCGGGAAACATCTTTTTCAAGCTCTGAAACAAGTTGTGCATCAATACTTTGAAGCTTTAAAAGTTCAGACCATGCCATAAGAGAAGAAATGGGTGTTCCCAACTGATGCGCTGTTTCTTTTGATAAGCCAAGCCATACCTGATTTTGCTCTGCTTTACGCGAAATACTGAATGCAAAATAAGATACAAGAATGAAAAGAAAAATTACCCCGAGCTGAATAAAAGGGTAATACGCAAGTTTTGTAAGTATCAGAGAATCTTTGTAATAAATAAATTGACTTTGTGTAGGACTAAATTTTATTTCAATTCGCTCGTGTTGCTGTTTCATTATTTGCAACTGGACTTTAAGAAATTCCGGCTTTAATGATTTTAACGAATCAAGATTTCTGAAACAAATAACACTGTCTTTATCGTCTGTTAAAATAACCGGAACGGTTTCATTGTTTCTTACAACTTCAAAAACAAAACTGACATCCTGATCTGTATTCTCAAGTGATGAAAGCTGCTTCATCCCCTCGGCCCATAGCTCAGCTTTTTTTCGTTCTTCGTCCGATAATTTTTTCACAAGAACATTGGTATACCACAAAGAGGAAATGCCTATTATTACAGCGGTAATAAAAAGCACAAGTTTCCATGTTTGTTTTTTTGAATAAATGTTCATTGTCTTTTAATATCTAATGTTACGCAAAATGATTTTTTGTCGGAAGTCCGAAGCGATCTTGCTCTACAGTCTACAGTCTGACTGACTGCCGACTTTTTGACTGCTGACTTCCGGCTTCCAGCTTCCGGCTTCCGGCTTCCAGCTTCCGGCTTCCGGCTTCTGACTTCCAACTCCTCAAAGACGTATTAAAAAAAATATGGTTGCAAACAGTCTCAATCTATTCATGATAATAAACCCTTTTTACCCTTCGCGAAATTCCGGTTAAAATTTCATAGGGAATTGTTCCTGTTTTTTCAGCAAGTTCTGAAACACTGATTCCTTTTCCGAAAACAATAATTTCGTCTCCTTCTTTGGCGTTAATGCCTGTTATATCTATCATGCACATATCCATGCAGATATTTCCGATAATCGGCGCTTTTTCTCCTTTAACAAGGACATAGCCAACACCGTTTCCAAGCCTGCGATCAAGACCATCTGCGTAACCAATTGGCACTGTTGCTATTACTGAATTTTTCCGTACCTGACCTTTTCTGCTGTAACCAACCGTTTCCTTTGCAGAAACGTTTTTTATCTGCGAAATGATACATTTCAGACTGCTTATTTGTTCTAATTTATTTTGATTAATGCTGCTTATTCCATAAAGACCGATTCCTAATCGCACCATATCATAATTAACTTCGGGGAAACGTTCTATCCCTGATGAGTTTAAAATATGGCGCAGCACTGGGTACTTCAACGCATCTGTGATTTTTTTACTCATTTCTTCGAATACCAGAAACTGCGAGAGGGTAAAATCATCGTGAACTGTTTCATCACTTGCTGCAAGATGTGAAAAAACGGATTTTACCATCATGCAATTTTGTGATAATAAAAACGAAATAAGCTTTTCTATTTCAGCGCTTTCAAATCCCAGTCGGCGCATTCCTGTATCAAGTTTAATATGAACAGGATAATTACGGATTCCGTTTTTTTGCAGAACGCTTAAAAATGCTTCGAGCAGCCTGAAACTATAAATTTCCGGTTCAAGCCGGTTTTCAAGCATCAGTTCAAAATTATTCATTTCCGGATCCATAACCATAACCGGAATCGTAATACCTGCGCGCCTCAGTTCAATTCCTTCGTCAACATAGGCAACAGCAAGATAATCTACTTTCTGATATTGAAGAACGTTTGCAATTTCAAAAAGTCCGCTTCCATAAGAAAACGCTTTGACCATTGCCATAACTTTTGTTTCAGGCTTTAAAAGCGATTTGAAATAATTCAGGTTATGAACAACAGCATTGAGATTTATCTCCAGTACCGTATCGTGTGTTTTTTGTTGAAGAAATTTTGAAATTTCTTCAAATCTGAATGCGCGCGCTCCTTTGAGCAAAATAGCCTCATCGCTGAAAACAATTTCTGATATATGCTCTAAAAATTCTTCTGTTCCGGAAAAAAATTTCTTTTTAATTTTAAATAGCCCTGCCTGGTGCGATATTGCCGGTCCGATTCCAATAAGCCGATGAACATTTTTCTTTAAAAGAAGATTTGCAACAGCGCTGTATAATTTTTTTTCATCCATTCCGCTTTGTAAAATATCAGAAAGGATAATGGTTCGCTTATCATGTTGTTTTTGATGATTCAAAAAATCAAGGGCGATGTTCAGGGATTGTATATCGGAATTATAATAATCGTTTATCAATGTGCAATTATGGATGCCTGCTTTCAGCTCAAGCCTCATTGCCACGGGGCTTAGCCCTTCCATTTTTAACTGAATTTCTTCCTCTTTAAACCCGAGATACAAAAGGGTAGCCCAGCAATGAATGGCGTTTTCTATGGAAGCATCATCTGTAAACGGAATTGCAATCTGTGTTGTTTTTCTTTTGTATTTTGCAGCAATTTTTGTACTTGCTTCTTTTTTCTCAATGTTTGATATATTAAGATCTGCCGGAAATTTTTGCGACCATGTAAATGTTTTTATTTTTTGGGCAAGGTCAGATGTTACAATCGTGTCTATAATCAAATAATCCCGGTTATAAATCAGTGCTTCGCATTTTGAAAAAAGCCGAAGTTTTTCTTTTGCTTTTTGTTTCTGGCTGATGAAGTTCTCCTGATGCGCTTCTCCAATATTTGTAAAAATTCCGATTGTCGGACTAATTATATTTTGCAGATTTTGCATCTCATCATCGCGGGATATGCCTGCTTCAAAAATTCCCATTTCTGTTTTTTCATCCATCAGCCACACAGAAAGAGGAACACCCACTTGAGAATTGTAACTTTTCGGGCTTCTTGTAATGTTGTATTTTTGATTCAATAACTGAAACAACCATTCTTTTACAATAGTTTTGCCATTACTGCCGGTTATACCGATAACAGGAATGTTAAATTTTTTCCTGTGAAGGGAACAAAGTGTTTGCAAAGCTTTGAGCGTGTCTTTAACAACAATAAAGTTACAATTTGAAAGTTCATCGTTGGGTTGAGGTATATAATTAACAACAAAGTTCAGCACTCCGTTTCCTGCAAGTTCAGAAATAAAATTATGACCGTCGTGGCGATCGCCTTTAAGCGCAAAAAAAAGTGAGTCGCCGGGCGATAAAAGGTTACGGCTGTCAATCAGCAAATGGTTGATAACAGGATTTACGGGATTGCTTAATGTTCCCTGAATCGCCTTTGCTATATCACTGAGCTTGTATTCCAATTTTTAAAAGAAAAAGGATTGCAAAGATAAACAAATCAATGAAAAGAAAAAGATGAAATATTTTCACAAAAAAACGGTCTGCAAAAATGCAAACCGTTTTTTGTTACTGTTTTACAAAGCGCCTTATCAGGCTTGTTTTTTCAGTATAAATTTTAACCAAATACACACCGGCAGGCAAATTCATTGTATTGAGAGTTGTTTTCCCCTCAATTGTATGTACAGAAATAGTTTTCCCGATGATATTCAGAATTTTTAAATTTTTAATTTCATCAGAATTTATTTCAATCGTCAGCTCTTCTTTCACTGGGTTCGGATAAATTTTTATTTCATCAGATTCATAAATTTGAGAAGAAATTCCTACATCAATTATACCATTATCTTCAATATTCGAAAGTGATTGGCTGAATGGACCTGACATATCTTTTGCATCGCCTTCTGCCCAGCATTCATTTTCACGTAAAGCGCTTACCTGATATTTTAAATTTCCAGTTACAGGGGCTTCATCATCGGTATAAGTATTCAGGTCTCCCGGAATACTGTCTAATGCGACCCACCCTGTTGAAGAATGATAACGGTAAATAAAGTACGTTAAATATTCATAACCATAATAATGATTCCATATCAAGTTCATATCGTCACCCTGTCCCAGATTTATTGTGAGATGTATGGTTTTATGAAAATCGCTTTGCGGACTTTCGTTTCCACAACTGTCAACCTGCGAAATTTTATAACGGTATGCGCGTGTTTTGGGATTTGAATTTACATCAATCCATTTGCTCATGGCATTATACGGAACACTTGCAGCATGAAGATAAACTCCTGCTGCAGATGATTCTTTATAAATTTTGTAATGCGAAATTCCCGTTGTCTGCGCTTTTTCCCATACCAGCATGTTTTTAGGAGATGAAAGCGTGTTGTCAACAGAAACAATACAGAGAGACTGTATTGCAGGGGCTGTAACTTCAATTTCTGCCTGAGCAATGGCCGTGCAACCTCCGCCGGTAACCGTTACGCTGTAAATTCCTGCTTCGGTATTTACAAGATCTTCATCTGTTGAACCACCTGTCCACTGATAAGAATAAGTTCCAATTGCTGGTACGCTTATATAAATAGCGCCATCGAATCCGCTGCATGTTGCATTTTTAACAGAATCAATCAGAATAATCGGCGCATCGGTTTCTGTAATAGCGGTTGTGGCTGTAATGATACACGAATTCGCATCCTGAACGGTCAGCGTGTATGTTCCGTAACCAAGATTAGCTGCGGTAGCTGAAGTATTTGTGTTTGACCAGACGTACAGATAAGGAACTGTTCCGCCACTAACGCTTGCAGTAGCAGAGCCATCCTGATTCCCACAGCTTGCATTGTTTGAAGTAATCGTAACATTAAGCTGTGGTGGTTGTGTAATGTTAATACTTTGTACAGCCTGGCATCCTGCATGGTCGGTAATAATTACTTCATACGGACCGGCAGCAAGATTGCTAATATTTTGAATACTGTCGCCGTTGCTCCATTCAAAGTGATAAGGCAGTGTGCCTCCGGAAACATTGATGGTTATAGTGCCGTTTGTTCCGCCATAGCAGCTTACATTCGTAGCTGTTTGTGAAGTAATATTCGGTCCGTTTGAAGAACTGATAAGCGCGGTGGCTGTATTTTGGCATCCATTTGCATCTGTAATATATAGCATAAAAATTCCGGATTCAAGACCCGTGGCTACATCTGTAGTATCGCCGTTTGACCACAAATAATCATACGGCTGCGTTCCTCCGGTTACAAGCGCTGTGGCGCTTCCCATTGCTTGTCCGCATAGTGTATTCGCTGCATTTATCATTATTTGTATCGGCAAATATTTTGTTACCTGAATTGTATCTCTGTCTGTACACCCGGCACTGTTGGTGGCTGTTACGGAATAATAACCGGAATTACTTACCGTAATCGAAGGCATTGTTTGTCCATTGCTCCAGATGTAGGTGCAGCCAGCTCCAGCAAATGCATTCAGGGTAATTGAGGCATTGGCGCAAATGGTGGTATCGTTTCCGAGATTAACAACAGGATTTTGAGCCTGAGATACGATGAAGGGAGATGAAGTTCCGGAGCAGCCGTTGTTGTCCATTACGGTTACGTAATATGTTCCGGGCATGGAGACGTTGCATGCAACGTCTGTACAGCCCGAAACCCATTGATAGCTTGAGAAATTTCCTGTGCTGAGCGTTGCGCTGCTTCCTTCGCAGAAGCTGCTTGCTCCTGTAATTACAGGCGTGGGAAGCGCATGAATAGTTACGTGAATAGTGTCAGCAGCAGAGCAATTTTCGGCATCTGTTACGGTAATGGAATAGAATCCGGACTCGGAGACGATGCATGAATCGTCTGTACAAGCCGAATTCCATGAATAAGAATATGGTCCGGTGCCGCTGCTTACGCTGACATTCAGTGTTAATGGACCGCCGCAAATTGTTGTATCATTGCCAAGTGTAACCACAGGTGGCTGGCAGCCAAATGAAATGATTACTGTATCGGCAGAAGTGCCGCATAAATTAGAAATAGTCCATACCAGCGTGTATGTTTCTGATGCTATACCAGAAAATGAACTGGAAGGATTATTCGCATCAAGAATTGCTCCACCTGTTCCGCTTATTAGTGTCCATATTCCTGTGCCAATTACAGGTGCGTTTGCAGCAAGAGTGGCTAATTCTCCTAAATTTATTTGTTGATCAGCTCCCGCGTTTGCTGTTGTTGGTAATGACAGCACGGTTAAATTTGTTGTAATTATACTGTCGCAACCACTAGCCATTTGTATTGTATCGTGATAAGTACCACTGCTTGTATAAGAGCTTGTACCAACTATAAATGGACCACCGCAGACAGTGGTGTCAATAGTAACAGCAACAGCAGAGCAAATGCTTTTGATACAGCGAATAGAATATCCATAATTTTTACTCAGGCTTGCTTTTCCAATAATTCCGCTGTTGTGATAAAGAACCCTGTACCACGTGTCTGTAGCATTATATTCTGAGGATGTCCAGAAAAAGGCATTCGTATTGATATTATATGAAGAGCCACCAGGAATACGATTGCCACCAGGAAGCGCTGTAAAGCCACTCTCGTTTGTTGCTGCTGTATTCGGACTGCTCCAATGTGTTAATCCTATTTCTTTCATTTTACCACTGGCGACACTTTCTCCACCAAGAGCAGATGTTAACTGAGTCCATTCCGCATCACTTGCCACCTGCCACCCTGTCGGACAAACACCTCTTGAATCATTTACCGCGTACCAGTTATAAAGCGGACCATAAGTTTCTGCATACTGGGTAGAATCGTTGTTATAATAACTCAATGCCCCGGTAGTTAAATTACTCCAATTGGTATTATTTGCTACATTCGGTATAGCAGAACCATTCTGATATTTAGTTGCAGCCAGATTCTCTTTCATCCACCATTGTGTACCAATTTTTACAATAGGATAATTCCGGCAGTCTCTTCCGTCGAGAATAAATTTGTTAATAGTATCGGTGATTGTCTGACCAGATGCAGCAACAACCAGATGAGTTGTAATGATACTATCGCAGCCACTGACCATTGGAATTGTATCAATATAGGTTCCAGCAGTTGTGTAAGAATGTGTTCCAACTGCATAAGATTGACCCTGACAAATTAATATTGATGAACTACTAGAAATATTTGGATTAACATAAACGACAGCATCAAGTGGTGCACCAAAACAACCATTATATGAAGCACTAATTGTATATGTAATCATACCTGAACCTACTAAAACATTTCGAATTGGTATGTCATTATTCAGATTACCTACAATTGAAACACCACTGGCAGAATATGTCCAATTAAAAACTGTACCAGGTTGATCAGATGTAATCATAATATTAGTTGTATCGCCGCTGCAAATAGTTTCAGTCTGTGGAGTGACTGTAATTATTGGTAGTGGAATAACTGTTAAGTTGGTTGTAATTATACTGTCGCAACCATCGGCAAAGGGGATTGTATCATGGTAGATGCCACTGTTTAAGTAAGTGTGAGTTCCAACGATGTATGATTCCCCTTGACAGATAGCAGTATCAACAGTAACTGCAACATCTTCGAAGATGTTTTTGATACAGCGGACGGAGAAACCAAAATTTTTAAAGTTTGTCCCAATACCTATCTGTGATTTATTATATGAAAGGTGTCGTATCCATGCATACTCAATATCATACTCAGTTTTCAGCCACCAGCAACCACCATTTTCAATATCAGTATATGAACCATCATTACCACGACCACTCCCAGGTAACGCAGTAAAGCCACTACTGTTCGTTGCTCCTGTGTTTGGATTATTCCAATGCAATGTGTCTATTTCTTTTAATTTACCTCCTATGTCTGTTCCCAACCAACCTATAATATTTGTATCAACGGTATTATCTAAAAATAGTTCTAATATATTCCATTCAATACTACTTGATGTATGCCATCCTGTCGGACAAATTTTTCTAGAATCATTTACTGCATACCAGTTATAAAGGGAACCATAAGTTTCTGCATATTGCAAAGAGTCGTTGTTATAATAACTCAATGCCCCGGTAGTTAAATTACTCCATTCAGTATTATTTGTTACATTCGGAATAGCTGAACCATTCTGATATTTAGTTGCAGCCAGATTCTCTTTCATCCACCATTGTGTACCAATTTTCACGATTGGATAATTTTGGCAATCTCTACCATCATGGATGAATTTATTGATGGTATCAGTATATGTAACCCCTGCAGCAAAAACAAAAAGACTTGCAGCATCTGAAGTATCTGAATCAATGCCATCGGTAACAACGCAACGGTATTGAAAGCCATTAAACCCGATTGATGCATTTAAAATTTCCAATGTATCATTTGTCGTTCCCGAATAAATTCCTTCATTCGTATTCGCCCATGAATTACCATCATGAGACTGCCACTGGTAGGTAAGTCCTGAACCTGTAGCGCTTACTATAAAAATTGTGCTGCTTCCTTCACAAACGATTTTGGGGTGTGGATTTTCAACTATTTCAGGCGGATCGTTTTTTACACAACGTACAGAATAGCCATACGATTTTCCAAAAGTTGTTCTTGAAACAGTACTGTAATAGTAGCTTAAATATCTTACCCATGCCATAGTTTCACTTGACTCATTTTTTGTCCACCATAATCCCCCCATTCCAATGTTCCAAAATTGCCCGGTATCATTCCTGTATCCTGCAGGCAAACCAGAAAAGCCGCTCGAATTGGTTGCTCCATTATTTGGGTCTGTCCAATGCGTTGTTCCTGCTTCTTTCATCTTTCCCCCTTCATTGTTTCCGCACCACGCGTTAGTAGTATTATCAAACGGAAAATCTGTCTCACAATTTGCCCCATCACAAAGAGCTCTTTCTAAAATTGTCCATTCATCATGTGTAGGTACATGCCAGCCGTTTGAACAAATTCCCCTCGAATCATCTACTGCATACCAGTTGTATAAAGCTCCATAAGTTTCTGCATACTGTGCAGAGTCATTGCTGTAATAACTGCAGGCACCGCTGACAAGACTGCTCCATTCTATATCTAGAGTTACTCCATAAATCGCTGAACCATCAGCATATTTATGTGAATTCAGGTTCTCCTTCATCCACCACTGATTACTTATTTTTACAATCGGATAATTTTGGCAATCGCGTCCATCGTGAATAAATTTGTTTATAGTGTCGGTAATTGTCACACCTGTAGCTAGAACAAAAAGAAAAGCTGCTTCGGAGGTATCAGTGTCTGCACCATCTGTAACAAAACAGCGGAACTGAGTGTTGTTCATTGAAACTGTTGCAGCAGTAATTGAGAGGGTATCGTTGGTAGCGCCACTATAAACTCCTGTGTTGGTTACATTCGACCAGAGACCTGTTGTTTTTTTCTGCCATTGGTAACTGAGTCCTGATCCAGTAGCACTAACCGTGAAGCTTGTGTTGCTGCTTTCGCAGGTGGGTTTTGTTTGCGGATGTTGTGCTATTTCTGGCGGATTGTTTTTAATGCATCGGACTGAAATGCCATTTTCAAGATTACCCCAGCTTCTGCTGATTTGCGAATAACCAGATTGTAAAGAACGCGTAAGAAAGCTGAAAGGATCATACAGTGTCTGAGTTGCAAAAAAGCTTGATGTATTCAATGCTGCATAAGTGCCAAAAACATTACGAAAACCTCCAGGCAGAGCAGTAAACTCAGTACTATTCGTTCCACTGTTTCCAGTTGCCCAATGAATTGTTCCTGATTCTTTAAGCTGAGAGCCCTCATCAGTGCCCCTCCAGTCAAAACCATCTGCTGATGATTGATCCATACCAAGCCCCATTTCCAATACCTTCCATTCGTCATCACTTGGTACATGCCAGCCATTCGGACAAATTTTTATAGAATCATTTACTGCAAACCAATTATATAATGGTCCATAAGTTTCAGCATATTGAACAGAATCGTTATTATAATAACATAATGCTCCGTTAGTGAGTCCTGTCCAAGAAGTGCTGCTTGTGTCATTTGGAATAGTTGTGCCATTCTGATATTTAGTTGCAGCCAGATTTTCTTTCATCCACCATTGTGTGCCAATTTTTACAATCGGATAATTCTGGCAATCACGTCCATCATGAATAAATTTGTTTATGGTATCTGTAACTGTTATACCTAGGACTAATACTGTAAGATTCGCAACATTACTGGTATCAGAGTCAACACCATCGGTTACATAACAGCGGTACTGAAAACCATTATACGCTATTAATGCATTTAAAATTTCAAGTGTATCATTGGTCGTTCCCGAATAAATGCCTTCTTCGGTATTTGCCCAGAAATTACCATCAAAGAATTGCCACTGGTAGGTAAGATCTGTGCCTGTTGCATTAACTGTAATTATTACACTTTCCCCCTCGCAAGTTGTTTTGGGTTGCGGGTTTAGTGTGATAACCAGAGGGTCATTTTTAACACAGCGTGCAGAGTAAGCCTTTTTTTTGCTAGTAAACCCTCCGATAATATCTTTACTATCATAAGAATAGGAGTAAAACCAAGCACTTGTGGAATTGGCTGACCCTCTCCATAAATATCCTTTGTTATTCCTGTTGACAAAAGTACCATCTGTTTGCCTTTCCCCACCAGGAAGCATATTAAAACCCGTACTATTTGTAGCACCAGTATTGGGTGCAGACCAATGCACTATTCCTGTTTCTTTCATTTTGCCACCAGCTGAATCTCCAAGAGATTGAGTCAGGTCCAACAATTCATTTCCAAAGGGTTCGCTCCAGCCCAGAGGGCAAAGATGACGCGAGTCGTTCAAAACATTCCATGTATATAAAAGACCATAAGTAGCTTCATTCGAAGCGTTGTTGTCATAATAAAACCAGTATTTCGGTTCATTAACACCACTGATATCACCGGCTGCAGTACCATCAGGAATAGCATCGCCGTTACGGTATTTTTTCGTGGAAATATTTTCTGCCATCCACCACTGGTTACCGATTTTCACAATAGGGTAATATTGACAATCTCTTCCATCTAAAATAAATTTATTAATGGTGTCGGTAATTGTTTCTCCCTGCCCTGCCACAGTAAGATTTGTGGTAATAATACTATCACAACCACCTACGGTCAGCAGCGTGTCATAAAAAGTACCACTGGTAAAATAATTATGTATACCAACCGTTAGAGACTCGCCGAAACAGATAGTAGTATCAAATATAAAAGCCACATCTTCGCAGGGACTTTTAATGCAGCGGACTGAGAAGCCGCTTACCTTCGGTGCATAATATCTATAAATACCTGAATACAAGTCATGCAAATGCCTATGCCATGCATTATCAGAATCATAAGCATTATTTGTCCACCAAACAGCTATTCTTGTAACATCATGAAATTGACCATCCTCTCCAAAGGCTCCACTTGCTAAAGCCGCAAATCCACTTTCGTTTGTTCCATTTGGAAATGAAATATCTTTTAATTTATTGCCAATATCTGTTCCAACCCACTCCATGGCTGTTGTGTCTGTTAATATATCTATACCTTTTTCTAAAATATTCCAATCCGATTCTGTTGGAATTTTCCACCCGTTCGGACATATCTTTCTCGAATCATTAACAGCGTACCAGTTAAAAAGTGCGCCATACGTTTCAGCATATTGAATAGAGTCATTATTATAATAACACAGGGCTCCAGTTGTTCTGTTTAATAATGATGCCGCACTTGTATCATTCGGGATTAAAGTTCCATCATTGTATTTATGTGCATTAATATTCTCCGCCATCCACCACTGGCTACCGATTTTAACAATTGGATAGGTTTGGCAGTCGCGACCGTCAATAATGATTTTGTTTATTGTATCGGTTACTGTAATATTCTGTTCGCACAGACCTTCATTGTATAATACAGAAATTTCAGCAGGGGTGAGGGCGCGGTTGTAGATGCGGATGTCGTCGATTTTTCCTTTGAATGGTGGGAAATTAAATGAAGTAGCACTTTCTTTGCCGATAATAAGATTATGGGTGGTATTCAGAATTGCATAATTATTTGTTCCTGAATTGGTCAAAACTCCGTTCAAATAATACTTCCAGCTCTGCGTGTTGATATCATAGGTAAAAACAGCATGTTCCCATTGATTCCACAATAAAGAATCTGACCTCGGGCTTGTAGGATCCCAATGCGGGGTTGCAGAATATAATAGCCGTCTGTCAGAGTGAATAACAAAATAAAAACTGCCGTCATCGTCTACACCTGGAATATGCTTTGCCAGAATAACACCGCCTGTGTCTGCTTTTATCCAGCAAGAAAAAGAGAGATTCTGTGTTAAGTCAAGCATATCTGCATCAGGAACTAAAATGTAATCATCCACTCCATCAAAAATATATGCCTTATTTGTATTTCCAAACCTATCCGTAGTAAGGGTTGGTCCATTCACAGTGCCATGGTTGACATTGCCGCTTTCATCGTTGGCATTGCCGTTAAAAGGGTAATGGGCAACAAGACCATTAGTGGGGATTTGAGCATTGAGAGAAGCAGCAATCAGCAAGAACATGCAAAATGCATACAGGCATAAAGAATTGTGTTTCATATTGGTTTGTGTTTAACATTCAAAAATTAATGCGAAGATAAAATAAATTTTAATATATGGTTTTTTGTAAAATTATTTATGTAATAATTTTAAAAAAACCATATATTAAAAATGTTATTAAAAAAGAATTTGTTTATGTTTTTTGTTGGTCTTTTTCCCAATTTCCGGAATTATTTTGAATGTATTTTCTGACAACATGTAACCGTTCATCTTTTTTAATAATTTCATCATAAAATCGGGATTGCCAACCCCATTCGGGAATATTGTGGTTTATTTAATTTCCATTGTTACCGCCCGTTTAAATTGATTGATTATTACGTCCAATGAACCGGATTCATAATTTGGAATTTGTTTTTTTTGGGGAATGGTTTCGGCGGGAAATGAAAAAACACCCAATTTGGGTGTTTCTTCATTTTTTGGTACCCGGGGCCGGGATCGAACCGGCACGGGTGTGACCCCACTGGTGTTTGAGACCAGCGCGTCTACCAATTCCGCCACCCGGGCTTTTTATGAAATTGGGACTGCGAAAATAAGCAAATGTTTTTGTTGTGCAAAATGTTTTTCACTTCATAATGAAAATTTTTCCATTAAAACAGAATTTAGACTTTTCTTGCATGCACTATATAATAGTTTTATATTTGCACCGTTAATAATTGAACAATTTAATTTCTAATGTTATGAAAAGTATTATTGTTTTTGCGATCCTTGCTATGATTTCAAAAACATTTGTTTTTGCGCAGGGATATGAGATAAAAGTTAAAATCAGCAATCTTCCCGGACAGGAAATTATGCTGGGTCATCACTGGAATGATAAATTATACCCCGATGACACGATTAAACTTGACAAAAAAGGGCAGGGCATATTTAAAGGAAAAACACCTCTGCATGGAGGTATGTATTTTGTTTTTATGCCCAACAAAACTTATTTTGATCTTATGATTGGCGACAATCAGACATTCTCTTTTGAAACAGATACTCTTGATTACGGTAAAAACACAAAATTCAAAAATTCTCCTGAAAACGATGCATTCTACCAGTATCAGAATTTTATTATTGAAAGGCAAAAAATTGGTAAAGAGCTGGATGCAAAAAGAAAAGAAGCAAAGGATGACAAAGAAAAAACAGAAATCAATAAAAAATTAGATGACCTGGGTAAAGAGGTAAAAGATTTTGCTTGGAAATTAATTGAAGAAAATAAAGGTAATATTTTTGGTCAGTTTTTAAAAGCCACACAGGAAGTGAAAATTCCTGATCCGCCTAAAGATGCAAATGGTAATATTACGGACTCTTTATTCCAGTACCGTTTTTACAGATCGCATTACTTCGATAATTTTGACTTCACAAATCCCCGTTTGCTTTACACTCCCATTTATGAAGAAAAAATAAAAACGTATATCGAAAAAGTAATACCACAAATTCCTGATACAATCATCAAAGAATGCGATAAGCTTATTGAAAGTACAAGGAAAGATAAGGATTTATTTAAATATATGCTGTTAACCCTGTTCAATCATTATGCCAGCAGCCAGATTATGGGTTTTGATGCTATTTACATTCATCTTGGAGAAAAATATTATATTTCAGAAGCAACATGGAGCGATACTGCTTTTGTAAACAAGTTAAAGGACAGAATAAAAAAGTTAAAACCGCTATTGTTAGGAAAGCAGGCGCCGAATTTTAAAATGCTTTGGGTCCCAAAAGAACATTTTATTCAGGCAAAAACAGATACTGCCGCAGCCAACAATCCTCATGCAGGAACATTTATTGATTTATATACAAGCATCAAAGCAAAATATACCATTCTTTGTTTCTGGGAAAGCGATTGCGGGCATTGCAAAAAACAAATTCCTCAATTACATGAAGTGTATAAAAAATTAAAACCAAAAGGGGTAGAAGTAATGGCCGTACACATGATAGGAGGGATTGAAGGAAAGAAGAAATGGATAAAATTTATAAATGATCACGACCTGCTTGATTGGATTAATTGCTGGAATCCCTATGAATACAAGTACAAAGATTTGTATGACATATCAAGTACGCCGGTAATTTTTGTTTTGGATAAAGATAAAAAAATTATTGGAAAGCGTTTAGCTCCTGAGCAGATTGAAGAGTTTTTGGAAAAATTGATTGAGCGGGATAGAAGATTAGAGAAAAAATAGGGAATGGAAATAGGGAATAAAGAGACGTTGCGGTGCAACGTCTGTACAAGACGATACAAAAATTAAGAAATTCATAAAAATCAAGAAATTTATAAGCCCTTGGGAAAAGAAAAAATAATAGAAGTATTTCAATCCTTTTTTTCGATGAAAATTCTTATCATTGGAGATGTAATGATTGATTCCTATATGTGGGGAAAGGTTGAACGGATTTCTCCCGAAGCCCCTATTCCAGTTGTAGCAGTAACAAAAAAAGAGAACAGGCTGGGCGGCGCAGGTAATGTTGCATTAAATGTACAAGCTATGGGCGCAGAACCGATACTCTGTTCTGTCATTGGAAAAGATTCTGGCGAAGATTTATTTTACGAAATAATGCGAATCAACAATTTAAGCAGCGAAGGAATTTTTTCTGTCAGCAAAAGAAAAACAACGGTTAAAACAAGAGTTATCAGCGATGGTCAACACCTGCTTCGCGTGGACGAGGAACTGACAGCTCCATTAGATACAGAAACAGAAGAATTGTTCATTTCAAAAATCTTTTCTGTTATAGAAAGCAAGCCGGTAAATGCAATAATTTTTCAGGATTATGACAAGGGTGTGATTACTCCTTATGTTATTGAAAAAGTAACAGGTATCGCAAATCAAAGAGGTATTCCTACAACAGTAGACCCCAAAAAACGAAATTTTAATTCGTATAAAAACGTAACACTTTTTAAACCTAATTTTAAAGAATTACTCGAGGGGTTAAAACTTGAATTTGAAAAAAGTGATACCAAAAGTCTTTTACAGGCTGTGGGCAGATTGCACGAAACAAGCAATATTCAGAACGTTTTGGTTACATTGTCTGAACACGGTGTTTTTATCAGTAATAGAAAAGAACATTATAAAATTCCTGCTGAGATAAGAGACATTGCAGATGTATCAGGCGCCGGAGATACGGTAATAAGTGTTGCTACACTTTGCATGGCAGCAGGCTTGCCCATACAACAAACTGCCCGAATATCTAATTTAGCCGGTGGTCTTGTTTGTGAAAAAGTGGGCGTAGTAAGTATTGATAAAAAACGATTATTGGAAGAGCTTTCTGCATAGTGCTTGCAAGAAAAAAACATGAGTTTTCTTGCTGACACTACATAATATTTTTTTGTCGAATTTTGATTTTCTGAAAATAAAAAAGAGCATTCTACGCATAAGCAGAATGCTCTTTTTTATTTGTGTTTTGAAAAAAATTATTTTACAGCCATATTACTGTTGGTATAATTGTAAATACTTTTGGGACTTACAATCGAAGAGGCAGCATTGAAATCCAATACTGCTGTTTCATTGTTAGGAAGATGTAATTGAACCTGTGCTTTTCCATCTTTTTGTAAAAGGGTAAGAAGCTTCGTGGTTTTACCATTGCTTTCAGCACTCCAGGTGTTGTCTTCTTCATTGAAAATTAATGCAGATTTTTTGCCTGCTTCTTTTCCTGTTAATTGTGTTACATAAAAACGATTTTTTGTTGCTTTGATTTCAAACCAGTTTCCATCTTTTTTTACCTTTTGAATTTCTTCATCGCCTTCATTCATTGCCATAGGGTTTGATCCTGTCCAGAATTCAATAGTATTTAAAATCCACCAGTCAATAAGTCCTGCCACTTCATATACCGGAACAATTATCAACACCCACATAACAAGAGTTTTTACCCATTTGTTGCCAAGTGAACCATTCCATTTGTGAACTTTTTTTACAAGGCTAAATGAGCCATAGCATGACACTAAAAAATTTGCGCTAAATGCAATAGCCAGCGATAATGCAATAATTCTTACATGTTTCATAATAATATAAATTAAGGTTTATTAATATCCGAAGCAAATGTAATTATTCAAATTTAAGTGAACTAAGAATATGATGAAAGTCAATGATAATTTGAAAATAAAATAACGCAATGCAACCAAAATGAATTAGGACTAACATGCATTTTGAAATTTTAATGTATTTTTACAAAGTAATGATGGAGGTATAGTCGGCAGTCGGCAGTCGAAAAAGTCGGCAGTCAGCAGTCAGCAGTCGGCAGTCGAAAAAGTCGGCAGTCAGACAGAATGCAGACTGTAGACTGAGGACTGAGGACTGTAGACTGTAGACTGTAGACTGTAGACTGTAGACTGTAGACTGTAGACTGTAGACTGTAGACTGTAGACTGTAGACTGTAGACTGTAGACTGTAGACTGTTTTTAAAATATATAAGAATTATCCCACATGAAACTAACAATTGTTCCCACGCCCATTGGAAACCTTGAAGACATCACACTGCGCGCTTTAAGGATACTTAAAGAAGCTGATACGATTCTTGCCGAGGATACACGCACGAGCGGGAATCTGCTAAAGCATTTCGAAATTTCTTCGCGTTTGATGCCGTATCATAAATTCAATGAACATAAGGCAATTCATACAATTATTGAAAGAATAAAAGCTGGCGAAAAAATTGTTTTAGTTTCAGATGCGGGTACGCCTTCTATTTCAGATCCCGGATTTTTAATTGCCCGATCTTGTATTGAAAATGGTATTGAAGTAGAATGCCTGCCTGGTTCGACAGCACTAATTCCAGCACTTGTTAATTCCGGATTCCCCAGCGACCGTTTTTGCTTTGAAGGCTTTCTTCCTCAAAAAAAAGGAAGGTTGAAAAAAATAGAAATGCTGAAAGATGAAACACGCACTATGATTTTTTACGAATCACCGTATCGGGTAATTAAAGCATTAGAGCAGTTTGCTGAAATATTTGGAAAAGACAGAGGGATTAGCGTCTCACGTGAACTTACAAAAATCCATGAAGAAACCGTAAGGGGTACAATAGAAGAAGTCTTAAGCTATTTTTTAAATCATACGGTTAAAGGTGAATTTGTGATTGTAGTCAAGGGGAAAACAGATGATAAGGACGCAGATAATGACAATTAAATAGAAGCGTGTGGAATAAATTATATTTTTGTAAAAAAAATAACGTGAAACATGGAAACGATATTTAGATTAAACAATTCAGAGCTGGAAGTAGGTTTAATAGAAACACTGAAAAAACTCTTTAATAATAAAACTGTTGAAATTTCCGTAAAGCAAATTACAGATGAAACAGAATATCTTATAAATAATTCTGCAAATAAAAAAAAAGATCTTTTAGATGCAATAGAGGTTAAAGAGAATAAAAACCTTGTGCATTTTACCGGAGAAGAATTTGTTGCATATTCTAAAAAGAAATTATCTATTCCTCGAGCGGTCATTAATAGCGCATTTGAAAAACCCTTGAGGTCTCCCTTGGATAGGCGCATTGAGACCTCAAGGGTTTAAGCGATTGAGAAAATATGACCGATAAGAGTAAAAATGAAACACAATATAATTTTTGCTCTTAAAACAAATATCACTATTAGTTTTACTTTTTTATGCGACTTTTATTCATGCTATTTTTTTTCTCTTTAAGTATTTCTAACTCCTTCTGTCAAGAAAAAGAAGGGCTCATCCGTGGTTTTTGCAAAGTCAGTTTTCCTGAAAAAATGTGGGCAATAACCCATCCGTTTGTTGCAATGAAAGCTTGGAGAATAAGCAAGCAAGCACTTTCTGTAACCGTGCAGATAAAAAATGACACACTTTTTGACGGAGATGAAGACGGAGGTCAGGTAGACGCATTTCGTCATACTTTCTGGATGGCGAAGCTTGCACAAAACATTCATCCGCGAAAAGCCTGGAAGCTCGGACTTGCACACGAAAAAGCAGGTTGGATTGCTTTTAAAAAAGGAAAAAATTCTGAAAACAGTATTCACGATGCCGCAGCGAAAGAAATGGATTTGCGCAATAATAAATTCGGAATTGACCTTGGGAAAGCGAATAAATCATATAATGATTCGAGGTTAATTCTTGAAGTGAAAAAAGCAATATCAGAGGGAAATGTTTGGAAAATAGTAAAAAATAAAAACATGCAATCGCTCGACTGTGAGGGAAATATTATTCCCAAAGAAGAATACATGAACAAATGGGAAAACAAAAGATGTATTGTGAGGTCGGATTTTAGCCCTAAATAGTTGCAGGTTGTTTGTGGTTGCAGGTTGCAGGTTGTGATAGTTTCGTCTCAATGAAGGCACGTTGGAGAGAGGATGTACGCTTACCTTGGCAACTTGTGCAACCTGCAACAAAAATTAAATTTTTTTAATCCCTCCTGATAACAATTTTATGAATTTTTGGAATATCATTAACAAAAGGATGTTTCAGGTAATAAACGCCGTCTGCTATATCCGGCAATATCAATTGCAGTTTATTGAAACCGGGCATGAGATGGAATTTGAATTCTTTAATTTTTTTCCCAACAGGATCATTTAAAATGAATGTTATGTCCTGCTCTGTTTGTGAACCTATTTCAACAGTAAGCATATCAGAAGCCGGATTCGGGTAAACAGAGCAATAGGCAACAATATTTTCAGAATTATTGCAATTGACATAAATTACTTTTTCCAGCCCCTGTTTCCCATCAATATCAAACTGAGTTAAGCGGTAGTACGAAGCATCCTGAACATCCGAATCTTTAAAATGATATTCGCGTGTTTCATTAGAATTTATTTCACAATTTGCTTTTCCAAGATAAGTCCAATTATTACCATCATCGCTTTTTTCAACTGCAAAATAATCGCAATTAGTTTCACTTGCTGTTGACCAGAGAAGAGTTATGCCTTTATCATTACAAATTCCATAAAAACCTTTAAGCTCAACAGGTAGCGGATTTTTTCCGGTTTTTGAGCCAAACGAAATAGGGCTATACGAACTGAAAGCAACTGTGGATGTAATTTGTCCGGATGGCCATGTACCTGTTCCGTTACCAGCCATATCATCCCATTTACTGGTAGATGTGTTCCAATGAGCAACACACAAATCAGAAATTGAATCGTAAGGGGCAGCCTTTTCCACCACAGTCGATGCATCTTCCCAGTAAAGCGTAACAGCTGGGTACTCTGTCCCTGCGTCACGGGTAAGATTCCAGTATTCAAGATAACTCACATGATCTAAGCTATTCATATAAGATGAACTGTTATTAGTGCAAGCACTTCTAAAATATTCTGCAGTGAAAGTATTTGCGGCATTTGTAGAAGCTGCAACACCAAGTTGCGCATACCACAAACTTTTCCCAAGAGGAAAAGTAAATGCAGTATTCCCTATTTTCTGCATCGGTCCGTTTACGTAGCTGAGAACACTCCCTCCTGAAACACTTGAACCTACATTCATTACAAGAAGAGCCGGAGCAGTTGGTGTAATAATTCCCTGGGTAAGCGTCAAAATTCCATTAATGTAAATACTGTTGTTTGCCGATGTTCCTATTGATAACCCTCCTCCAGTGTTATTTATTGTCCCGTTTGTTAGTGTCAGTGAACCGCTGCTGTTTGTTAAAGTCTGAGTACCGGTGCCATTAAATTCAATATTCGAACAATTCAGGGTGCCGCTTCCTCCCAAACTGACATTTCCACCTATTTTTATTGTCGAAGTTGTAGAGGACAAAATACTTGTACTGTTTGAAGTAGTAAAAGTTCCTCCTATTTCAAAATCCTGATTAGCAGAAACACTTCCACCTGTTTTTGTGATGGTAAAGTTCCCGAATTTATTGGCTCCGGTTATCATGCCATTGAGATTCTGAACTACGGAGGCATTGCTCATTAAAATCGATGAGCTGCTGTTCAGGTTGAGTGTTCCCAGATTTTCAAAATCACCTTTCACTTCCAGTTGATATCCTGAATTTATTGTCAAGCTTGCTCCATTAATAATCTGAACACTCTTGCAAATTGCCCCAGCAGCATTAATTATTGGCTGGTTTGCAGGGCCATTAACAATAATAACATTTGTTGTCGCTAAAGGAACGGTACACCCTCCCCAGTTTGCAGCATTGTTCCATGCAGTACCTGACGCTCCTGACCATGTTAGTGTTGTAGGTATATTGTAATTTCCGGGGGTTGATTCCAAATCAAGAGTAAAACCATTATTGTTGGATGAATAATTCTGAATATTTATTAAAAACACCTTTACAGAGGCAGGAATAGGAATCTGTGCACACCAGCCATCACCACCGGATCCCTCGGAATTATCTAAAGCAGTTGTATTCAGTCCTGTTGCACCGCTTATTGCAGAATAACTACAGCGTATAAGATTGGTTTCATCGTCTCCGTTGATTCCTGAGCACGGATCCGTAATACCTGTAACATCCCACACTCCCCAGTCGTAATCTGTAGATGCTGTCGGCGTTATTGAAAAGGTAAAATTCCCGGCAGCGCCATCGGTAGTTACCATATACCATGCAGAATTTAGCTCACCGGAAGACAAACAGCCATAACCTGATGAAAAATCACAGTTGCTTCCGGATCCTGTAAACCCAGGATTCCCTACAACGGTTTGCGCCCCGCATACAGCAGTCGTAGAGCTACAGTCCTGCTGCGGAATTCCCGGCCAGCTGCTTGTCCCATTTATGGCTGTAATAGAAAAAGTACCAACAAGGCTGCTGTATCCATCCACCGCAATGTAATACGTATTGCCAGCGGTTAAACCAGTTAAACTTAAACTGGATTCTGTGTAATCATTGGAACAATCTGTGTAATCATCGTTGCAGGCATTTGCAACCAGACTAAGTCCGGAACAATTTCCCTGATAAACTGCAATTTGAGTATTAGTAAGGGAACCCAGAATGGTTTTTATTTTCAGACTACCCGAAGCAGGAGCAACAATTTTATACCAAAGCGTATTTACATTTCCGGCTGTCCAGCATGAAGGGACAACGGGTTCTCCACCTCCCGTGGCGCAGGTATTGTCCCCGAGTTCAATCCCTCCAACTGAAAGAGTTGTGGCATAACAGGGCAAATCATTGGGAGTGCCGGATGGATCCGGTTCACTTATAGTAATGCTGTAGGGATTACAATCAGGTGAATCGTAGGAGTCAAGAATTAAATAATACGGATTATCAGCATTAACCGAAACGCACATACTTTTGGAACCCGTGGAGCTTTGATTGTATGCTATACAGATACCTCCCTGTCCATTCATAGGGCATCCCTGATAAAGCATCAGTCCTGTATAGGAGCCGGTGCTAGTTAATGAAATTGTTACGGACCCTGAAACAGAAGGAGTAAATGTATACACATAATCCTCTCCTGTATAGTAACTGGAGCTACCGCCAATAATAGCGTTTGCCGATGTTATGTCATCCACATCCCCACAGGTGGTTTGTCCACTGTGTGTAAAAGGCAAAGTTGTAAGATTTGATACACCTGTTCCTAAGCCGGTGCAGGGCTGTGTTACAGTTATAGCAATGGTTTGAGTGTTGGTGCAGGAACCGTTTGTTCCGGTTACAGTATATACAATATTATCGGTTGGGCTGGCAGTTACAGTGGTGCCGATAGTTGTGTTCAATCCGGTAGCAGGAGACCATGTATAGGTGTAAGCAGGAGAAGCAGCACTGGAGGCAGTTAGACCGACCGATCCTCCAGACAAAAATGTGGTAGGACCATTTGGAGTAATAGTTATAGGAGAAGCTGTGTGTGTAATTATTACAGGAGTCCTTGCACTCTCACAGTTTGATCCAGATGAAACAATCCAGTTATAAAAATATCCGTAAATTGTTGCATCGGAACCCCACCATTCACCCGATGTGAGTGAAATAATTCCAGAAACCGTATAGGGATAGCTAGAAAAAGGATCTGTATAACCCATGCTGACACCGTCTTCCGACATTAAAATATAATTGCCGGGGGTAGATATGGTAAAATTAAGGGTAAGTGTATTTAAACCCGATGGAAGATTTGTAAAGGATTTTGTTTCCAAATCAGTATAAGAAGTATTCTCAAGCCTTACTGTAAGGTTTGTTCCTGCATTTGTAATATATACATTTACCGTTTTTATTGTCAATGCAGCATAAGTTGTAAAACGTATACCCATGGAAGATGAAGATGCAGTACTATTGTTTGGTCCCGGATGTCCGGTTGTATAATCTGAAGTAGAACCTACGGTTGCTCCAACATAATAAGTAGTATTACCGCTGAAAGTTGCATTGTATGGGCTTCCTGTTCCAATAGGTGCTCCACCGGTAGCAACATTATACCAGTTCAGTGTTCCACTTCCAGTTGCTGTAAGTGCATAGGTATTCTGACAAGTACTAATCGGGGAATTTGTTCCGGTAACTGACACATTGGTAGTGGTAAATGAACGAACCGTGGTGCAGGAAGAATTTTCTCCCGCGTTATTGTACGGCAAAATTTTCCAGTAATAGGTTGTATTGGAAAGAAGAGGGCCGGTGTTATATGTTGTAACATTGCCCAGATCCGAACCATTCAGTACATTTGTAGGAGGATTGTTTGTGCCAAAATATAGGGAATAACCACTAGGTGCAAAACCGCCTGAACCCGCGCTCCATGTGAGAGGGACACCTGTTCCGGGGCATAAATCTACAGATGCATCTGCGGGGGAGGTAAATGTTGCGCAATTCGGAGGAGTCATGGGTACACAGGAAATTGCTGCTGCCCAGCCATCATAAAGCACACTAACGTCTGAAGTAAATTTGAATGTCAGACTGCTTCCACTGGCAACGATTGTACCGGGGGAAGTTGATCCACTAAAAGGACTTCCTGTTACCTGAGGAGAGGATGTATTGGGTCCGTCATAAATGTAAAGAAAATCATTTCCGGATTCCGTAGCAAAAGAAGTAAACACAAACTGCAAAACACTAGCAGGATCATCTGAGGTAAAAGTTTTTGTCAGGTTCTGGCTATTTGAATACTGCCCTGTAGACCCACCTGAATCATAAAAATAACCAGTACATGTTGATATCGGATTATTGTCCATTGGATAACAACCTACGACAGGAACAAAAACAGATGCTGAATTTGCGGACAGCCCGCTACTGGTGCAGGTAGTAGCCCTCCGGTAATATGTATTGACCGAAATAGAAGCACTACAAGAGAGAGATGTTGCTCCTGAAATGTTAGACCAGGATGAATTGTCCGAAGAACTCTGCCACTGATATGTTAAACCAGTTGCAAATGTTCCACCAGATACCGAAAGTACGACCTGTCCACCTGAGCAGGCAGTAGCAGGGTTTGCAAGTGCTGTACCTCCAGTGGGAGTGCCTGAACAAGCAGATGGAGGAGTATAGGTAACCTTTGCATTCGGCCTGTAACTTGAAGTATAAGCCGCACTCATAGTGCAACCGGTTTCACTGTTTGCGTAATTATAGCATACAGAATTTGTTACCGATGTATAATAAACCATATCATAATCCGTGGTGTTGTTGTTATTATAACAGGCTTCAATTACAATGTTACTGAACCCGTCCCAGGTAAAACCCGGAGAAAAACTATGCGTATTCCAGCCTGTTGCGGTGGAATAATTCGTATTAAAAACTTCTGTAAAAGTTGGAGTAAGCCATGCTACTGAACCAAAAGTTGAGGAGGACGTATGTGCGATTTTCACTGTAAATCCTTTATAAGCCTGCGAACTATACTTGGTAGATACATTAAAAGCTAGAGAATTTAAAGTTGTTCCCGGAAGCACCCCAAGAGCAGAAAGTTCTGCTGCAGTATAAATAATCTGGGTTCTTTCATCATCATAAGAACCTTTATATGGAAAAGAACTCGTTGTTAATGTTCCGTTTCCAATAAGCATACAGTTATTTATTGAAACAAGTGCACTTACAGAATTTTCAGACAAACCGCTGTTGGAGCAGGTTACAACACAACGGTAATATGTGGATCCAGTAGGTGTGGCATTGTAGGTAAGCGAAGTTGCTCCACTGATATTTGCCCACGCTGAATTATCGAAAGAAGATTGCCATTGGTATGAAATACCGCAGCCAGTGGCATTTCCGGAAAGTGAAATGGTTGAACTTTCTCCAAGACATATTGAAGAAGAAGAGGCATTGGCTGTTCCTGCGGCAGGAGTTCCAGAGCAAGCCGGATTAACCGATAAATTATCAATTCCGATATCTGTGCTTCCAGCATCGCCATCTGCTTTGAATCTAATTACTGCAGTGCTGCTCACAGCGGAGATACAAATTTGTTGTACTGTCCAGACTGATGCAGGAGTAAGAGAAAGTAATGTAGTTGGGAAGGTTAAACCACCGTCTGTAGAAAGTAAAACATCCAGAACATCAGAACCGCTGGTATTAATATAATCAAAAGAAAGCGTTTTTGTTCCTGCGCTGCTAAGATTGATGTATAAATCCATTGAACCGACCGAAGATGTAATGTATGAATGAAACCGGGCAGAATAAGCCCCTGCAGAAAAAGTCGGAGAATATGCTCCTGATGTGGCAGAACTCCATGCAGCAGTGGCTCCATCATCATTTCTTCTCCATGAATTATTGCCTGTATTCGGAGCATTAACCCAGTTTGAAGAAGGTACATCACGAGTATTACAACTGTTGATCCATGGTCCTTCAAAACCTTCAGAAAAAGGAACGCTTGCATAACCCAGAATTGTAACAACCACCTGAACTGAAGAAGAATATAATGTCGTTGCAGCGGCTGTACAGGTTACTGCACACCGATAATAAGTAGAAACTGCCGGTGTAGCTAAATATGTGGCAGAAGTAGCACCACTGATATTACTCCAGTTTGTGTTGTCCGATGATGACTGCCACTGATACGTGCTGTTAGCAATTGTCGAGCCGGATAAAGAAAGGGTTGTTGAGGTGCCTGGACACACAGGAGTAAGGCTGGCTGAAGCAGAACCAAGAATATTTGTATTTACAGTAACAGTAGCAGTGCTGGAAATGTCAGATAAAGAGCTGTAGGTACAGGAAACTAAACATCTATAATCAGTACTGGCAGCAATAGTTCCTGTAGAAACTGAAACATTGGTAGCTCCGGTAATATTCGACCAGCTGCCAATTCCTGCAGGGCTTGACTGCCACTGGTAGGTAATTCCTCCTCCTTCTGTTGAACTATTTAGTGTCTGTCCATAAACTATCTTTTGTTGATAAAAAGGGACATTCAGAGTATTCTTCTAAAAAGTAATATTTTATCTTCGAGAAAAAAACGAGATGAAATTTTTTAACGATTTAACTTTAAAATT
>Ga0209417_1001286_pt1 | contig 47120 bp, 56 predicted proteins | sample RifGroF2_FD_184002 | JGI IMG/M metagenome (GOLD analysis project Ga0209417, IMG submission 184002) | Groundwater microbial communities from Rifle, Colorado, USA - Groundwater F2 (SPAdes) (version 2) | ecosystem: Environmental > Aquatic > Deep subsurface > Groundwater | place: Rifle, Colorado...
ACGGTTCCGGCTGCGAAGGCCGCTCCTCCGCCGGTGTCCAGGCCGACGGTTCCGGCTGCGAAGGCCGCTCCTCCGCCGGTGTCCAGGCCGACGGTTCCGGCTGCGAAGGCCGCTCCTCCGCCGGTGTCCAGGCCGACGGTTCCGCCGCCCCGTCGCTAATCAACACCTTTCCCAGCGCCGCGGTGGGCTACCCGTGGCACCAATTCTCCGGAGGAGTGATGACACAGTATGAATCTGATATGCTTGTAGTGGATGAGCTACAAGCCAAAATGCAGGTAAAGCAAGAGCTGCCTTGGGTGTTTGTTGTGGCCAGTCTTAACCACGTAACCTGGTACTTGAGCAAGTTACGTGAACGAAATATTTCGTTTTCACTACACGTTGCTTACAAACGAGTAGAATTTGTTAATGGAAACGTGCTCCGCATCTTGGCTGTAGATGGAGATCCTGTGCACAGCTGTGGATTGAGTTTGAGTGGCTGTATCTTTGCAGCGTCTCCTTCTGCTGATTTGGCAGATGAACTCAAACGAGCGTTGTTATACGGTGAGATGAAAGTCGCTGCTCCGGAGGAGCCATGATCGTCGGCGTGTCAATTGATCCATCCATTGTACAGCACGGTTACTGCATCTGGTACGGCACCACGGCGGTATCCGCGGGCTTGTTCGAATGGAAGTCTAAGGGTACAATATCTGAGCGTTCCGTACGAATCGCACAGGCGTTCGCTACCTGGCTTCAAGCAGATTGGGTGGATCATTTGACGTGGGTTGCTGTGGAGGACCAGATTATCCGCCCTCGGTCGCCTTACAACCAGGCGATCATGACGTTGAAAACGGCGGCAGATACCGTTGCAGCGGTACTGTTGGAGCGCTTCAGTGCTCCAAAGGCGCCTGTTCAAGTGGTACGTTATCTACCTGAGACCTGGAAAGGTTCGATGTCCAAACAAGCCACCGAAGTGCATATCGTCGGTGATGCCAATCATCTCGGGAGACTGTCTCCGGAGGAGCGAAACATCTTTACAAGGGAGGAGTGTTACATCCCGTACCGACAACGGACAGGGAAAACGCATAAGGACGGCCAAAAGAAAACAGCAAGTGACGTTTTTGATGCCGTGGGAATAGGTCTGCGGTATCTGGGGCGTTTCTGATTGAGAAGGAGTGTCAAATGAAGTTTGTGGCGAAAATGACTGTAGAGGGTGATCTGACACTGGCTGTGTCAGGAGTAGCCGTTGATGGCAGTTACTCCCCAATTGAAAGTCGAATGCTGTCGATTGCACAGGAGGTGCTCAGTAGACGAACTGCCAGCCCAGTGGAGATTCCGGTGTGGTCCATCACCTTCGACATCACTCCAGAGGAACCTACCGTCCAAGCGGCCCTCACCGAGCCGCTCGGAACGCGAATTCCGAAGGGTGAGGAAGATGAGTACCTGGCGCGAGCGACCAACAGACTGCGTTCCGGAGAGACCCGGCCGCAGATCGCCGACGCTCTGCGCCTTAAGAAGGACTGTGCCGCATTCAAGAGGCTCTGGACGAAACTGACTGAGCGTGAGATGGAGGCCGCCGTAGCCGCTCCGGAGGAGCATGAATCGGCAGGCATGGGCGTAGTTTGGATGCATTCTCCGGAGGAGCCATGAATCAGAGTCTTACAGGGATAGAGGTGGTGACGACATTGGCGCAGATCGTCTTTGACCTTATCAAGGCGCGCATCGAAGACGAACAGCGATTGGTGCTCGTCTTCGACCCCGAGACGTTGACAGACGAACAGTCGACTACGATTGCTGCCCTTCTGCCCAACGCCCTATATGTAAGGAGGACGAAGTGAAAATCGAACTGGAAGGCGGCAAATACACAGCCTGTTACGAGGAAGCCACTGGAAAGTTGTATGCCCTTCGTCACGGCAAACCCTGGAGAGATTGTTGTGGTGACGGTTTCATTCTGGCCTTGATGCACAAGATAGCCGAGCTGGAAGGGCAGATACCGCCGGTTAGACCTCCGCAACGATAACCGCTCTCCGTCTAATCCTTTGACACCCGCAAAAATTTTCTTCTTGCTATAACTTCCTGCCTGTGCTATACTGTAGACAATCATCAAATACCAGATATCCTTATCACAGTGGCGTTTGCCGCTCCGGAGGAGCTATGCTCACGAAGGTCATTTCAGGTGGACAGACAGGCGCAGACCAGGCGGGGCTTGTGGCTGCACGAGATGCAGGTATCGCGACAGGTGGCTGTGCGCCGAAAGGTTGGAAGACGCAGGACGGACCGGCTCCGTGGCTTGGCACAGACTTCGGCCTTGTTGAACACGCTTCTCCGCAGTACCCTCCTCGAACCGAGGTTAATGCAGGCACGAGTGATGGCACACTTTGGTTCGGTCGCACGACGTCCGCGGGTTTTCGTTGTACACAGAAAGCCTGCATCAAAAATGGCCGACCTTTCCGTATCTTCCAAAGTGTCGAAGACGCAGTCAAGTGGATCACAGATACCGGTATCTGTGTGTTGAACGTAGCCGGCAACCGGGAGAACACCAATCCGGGAATCTACGAAAGCACATATTGGAACCTGACCGAAATATTGTGCTACACTACGATAACTACTGTCAGTCGTGAAACTACTCCAGAGGAGCCGGCAACAAGATATTGGCACCACCCTGAATCTTCCTGTATTTTCACGACAGAAAACGGTGAGCAGGCTGAAACAGACGGCCTTGTTGAGGAGATCGAAGAAGCTGTCTATCTGGAATTGCAGTCCTTGTATGCTGCTCCGGCTAGCCCGGTATCTGCCGCCCCTGAGACGTCTTTGAAAGGGACGGTGCCGATCGCCGACCGTAACTACTTCGACTTTGAAACCACTTTAACTGATGGCTTCCGACTCGAGACGATTCCGATCTGTAAAGGTCTTTACGCGGATCGCCATTCGAGCGTGCTCCTCCCTTCTGACTGTGTGTCTTGGCTTCGACGACTCCTCCGGAGCGGAGCTGACCAACCCCCTGCCGTTCGGCCGAAGGGTGTGGGTTTTGCTCTTGCTTTCGATATGCTGCAATTCTTCCGTTGCCCGTCCTTTTCGACGGCGGATGTTCTGGAAATCCTTCAGGCGTATGCTGATGGACGCTTGATCGACATTCGCTGTGCGGATAAGCTGACTTCGATTCAGGCCGGGGACTTCGAGCGTAGGGTATTCACCCTTGCCGAAGCATACAAGGCACGCACCGGTAAAGTGATCGCAGACCAGAAAGGGATGAATCATCCGATAATTGGAGCTTACAAGAAAGGCGTCAAGAAGGATCAAAAACTGGCGTGGCTTAAGGCATTCGGAGCTGCCCAACGTGCGTATATCTCTGGTGACCGGACAGCCGCAGATACCGCGCTTGCCGCCGCGTGTGCCATTGTGCCCTTGGCAGATGTACCTTGGCGATACAAGTATGCCTTCCTATACGGTCTTCCACTTGCGATGTGGCCGGCAGAAGCGAAGGCTTACGTTATCGCAGATTGCAAGGAAACGGCCGAGCTTGGGGCTGTGGTGTGTTCCGCTGCCCAGGAGGCACAAGTTCCGATTGACCTGGATGGGGTTCTCCAGAGCGGTTATCTCGGACCGGATGGATTGCCGCTGCACACCGCCTTCGAGTCCGCGATGGACTTCGGATTGCAGCTCATGTGTGAAGTCGGTTTCTTTATCCGTGATGAGTACGTCTCAGATATGGTTCAGTTCTATGAGGAAACCCGTGCGGAGACGCAGGATGCCCTTTTCATGAAGGGTCTCATTAAGGTCCGAAAGACGGGCGAACACAAAGGAACCCTTGGCATGGACGCCAAAGAGGTTCAAGAAATGGTTCGAGATGCTTTTGTTTCAGAAGGACTCGAGCCTCCGTTGTCAGAAGGGGGTGAGGCTCAAAAAGCGGCTTGGACAGCCGGTAATCGCGATCCGAAGAACGCTCCGGAGGAGTGGGCCACGAAGCGGGACAAGAATACACTTCTGGAGTGTCCTGGTCGGAAAGCCGAACTATACCGGGCATGGCAAACGGCGCAGAGAATGTGTGAAGTCAAACTTCCACTTCTCCAGAGAAAGCCGTTGCGAACAGCCATCAACAGCATGGTCATTACGAGCCGCACCTCCTCTGGAGCGGATGAAGAAAATGGCGGAGCGGAATTCAACTCTCAGAACCTTGATAAGGAGGGGGGTGTCCAACAGGCTTTTAGACCGCCGACAATGGAAGAGATGAGGGTCATCCAGAAGCGTCTTCACCTGCCGAAGTTTGAATTGGAGCCTGGCGACAGGTACGTCATTCTCGACGCGGATTATGCTACCTTGGAGTGCCACACCGGTGCCACACAGTTCATCTATCGACGAACCGGCAGAATGGGCTACCAGCCGGGCGTGAGTGAGCTGGCTGATGACCTCATGTTGGAAACCGATATCCACTCAAAAATAGCGGTATCTGATTGGATCATGCGCGGATACCGTGCGGCGGATGGTTACGACTTCTCCGGAGCGGACTTCGATGAAGCGTACAAATATTTCCGAGTACGGCGAAAGAAGGATCCTGAATACGCCTTGGCAAGGCAGACGAAGAAGCCGGTTATCTTCGGTGCCTTGGGAATGATGGGCGCATACCGGCTTGCGATGCAGGCGTTTAGTTTGCACGGTATAAAACTTGCTGTACACGAGAACGGTATGTGGGATCCTGCTGGTTCTGTGGAGGTTGCGAAACGATCTCTAGCGATCTGTCTTGAGCTGTACCCGGATATTGCAGAGCACAGACAGCAGGGGTATGATGGTGGCACCGATCAGCTGGCTTACTGCATGCCGAGCATGCTTCAGAGAGGACGTTGCTTGCCCACAGAATGGGGCAATTGGGCGATTCAGCCGGAAGCGGCCAGAATCTTTAAAAGGGCGATATTTGGCGACTGGCGAAAGATCTATGATGTAAAGCGGTACCCGGCATTCGCAGGTTGCACCGTATTCATCGGTGTTCATGATAGCATCGGTATGTATGTGCCTGAATCGCAGGTACACGAAGCTTCTCTGGAGCACCGTCGGACTATGCTTGATTCAAAAGAGGTGTCCTGTCCCGGAATGACCAAAGACAGCCAGGTCGTTCCTGTAGCAACTGAAGTGATGGAGAAGAGCGCCGAACCGACGTACCGAGACGGACGGCTCGTCGTAACACCTTGTTCGATACCGGTTGCTAAGCGGCCGGAATTCCTTTGGCACAATCATCCACGCGGAGCCTACGGCTGGCTCCTGGAGGAGTGAAATGAAAGCCCGAAAACAACCGCCTTGTAAAGGGTCTAATAAGCCCGGAATACAGGTTCGGGACAAAGTTAAGTGTTCAGTGTGTGGTTTTCCATTTCCAACTTTCAGCTTTGCGGAATACGGAAATATTCCAAAACATCACAAAGGACGTCCGACATAGCACCGGCTTCTCTGGAGGAGTGAAATGAGTTGGTATTATCACCTCGTAAGTGACTCAAATGGTGACTGGCACGAACTCCTGGAAGTGAGCACTCGACAGGAGTTTCTGGAGTATACAGGCACAGGCGTCATTACCGGTATCTGCTGGCACTACCGTCTTCCTGACCCTTTCGGCGATGCTTTTACTGTGCCGATGCTCACCTGCTACCGGTATTTGAAGTTGTGGAGGGGTGGTGAGCTATTCGGCTACGCTGCGGAGGAGCTCAAACCGACCGATGTGCCTCTGTTCTTTCGGCGTAAGCATGACGCTATGATCCGACACGCAGCAACGGAAACCTTGAAATATCTACGTTCTCTGGAGGAGTGAGATGAAATTCGAAGTACGACCAGATCTAATAAAAAAGGGTGTGTGGAAAATCGCATGGCTGCCGGCTACCTTTTTCGACGAATCGGAGCAACGAATCAATACGTCAATTCGACATAGTGATATACACATCACATATCCAACAAATCTGCATTTTGCGGTGTGTGATGACGTCGTATTGTGTGAACGAGAACCTACTCAAGGGGAAAAGTCTCTGATACTTAATTCCTTTTTGAAAGACTTGTGTCCCTTCTGTGGGAAGCCCAATGATCCGACGGCGTATGTTACAGCCGGAAACGGACATCGCGCTCACTATACTTGCTTTTACCCGCTTTTGGAGGAGTGAAATGAAAATCGACGAAGACATAAGACCTATTGTTGTGTCAGTAATAGAAGCTAAAGAGTATTGGAGTATGGTAGGGAAGAAGGCCGGTGAATTCGAATTTACAATAGGAAGACGAATTCGAATTCACCGGGAATCGGAGACACACGTGTTCATAGACAAGCACCTTACCATGGTTGAAGAACAGGCTTTGGTTCGCTGGTGTCGCTCCGGAGGAGTGAAATGATACGCCTTGCGCACTACCGAATGGCTGCTAAGTACCCTCGGCCGCACATTCCGATATCCAACGGCGTACCAGACGACATTCTGGTAACTGAGCGATATCGAGAATTTGACCCTTCTTGGAACAATGTTTCTGACTACAGAGCCGGTATACTGACTTGGGACCGTTTTGTCGATCTGTATTGGCGACAACTTGAGACTCTTTGGAGTACACGAAGGGAGCTTTTCGGATATTTGGAGCTTCGCGGAGGTACATGTTTCTGTTATTGTACTCCCGGTGATCGGTGTCATCGACGTATACTCGCTTGCTTCTGTTTGAAAGTTGGGTTTGAGGTTGAGTTGGATGGCAAACGACTGCCATCCAATTGGGAGGAGATCTGGTGAATACAGATACCGTTTCTAGTGACGCTCCGGAGGAGCAGCCTGTCTCTGACTGCTTCGGCGACTTCCGATGCCATGTATCGGTATCACCGATGCAGTGGTTTAAGAAGTGCCCCTTTCGCTGGTACGCACACAAGGTACAGCACCAACTGGACCCAGGTAAGCCGACCAGAGGGCTCCAGATCGGGAAGGCTTGTCATGCCGAGGTCGAGGGCGCCGTAAATGGTAAGGTAGCTCCAGAGGAGTTGTCTGCATTGGCTCGGCTAAGTTATGACCTCATACCATCGGTATCTGACTGGGTCCCTGAATTCGTTCTGGACCATGTGGATCTTGGCTTGGTCTGGCCTTTCTACGGAAAGATCGATCTCCTCAGATACCGCGGTGGCCAACTGGCCTTTATCGATTCGAAGTTCGCAAGCGAAGGTAAACCACCTTTCCCCGGGGGGTATCGTCTTCTCCCGAAGACAAAGGAGGCGATTCAGAACGACTTTCAGTTGTGCCTGTATGCCGCAGCACTTCAGAGAATTTTTGGTGATTTACCTGCTACCCAAGGGCAAAACCAGGTGAATTACAACACCGGGGAGCGATGCGTTGTAGAGGCTCCTTGTTCCCAAGAGGCGGTATCTGCCGCCGTTGAAGAGGCTAAAAATTTGTGTGAATCTATGGATCGCATGTCTCGGGCACCTGCCTGGGACGTACCGACAGAGGGTTTGCCCGGTCAAGGGCCACACTGTAACGCGTATGGACGGCCTTGTGAAACACTTCGTTACTGCCGTGAGATCGAACAGTCGCAATTGGGCGGCCGCTCAAGGACACGGCCGAAAACAGGATGGGAGATCTGATGAAACGAAGACACGGAAATATGCACAAGTCACTGACAAATGAGCAAGCCGTTTCGCTGATTGCTCTGGAGAAGTTTCTCCGGGAGAACGCAGCGCCTGTGACGATCCTCGATTCGGCGCCCCAGCTCATACGACAGCGAGCAATCAACGTGCGCTTTCGGAAGCTATATCAGAAAGACTATCTTGAATTGGACATCTCCCAGTTCACCTGCCCTTCTCCGGAGAAGCAATCAAAAGTGGAAGACAAACAGTACCCTTGTGTGACGGTGACACAAGGCATGTCGGGTTACTTCGCTGTTCTACTGACCTGGAACAAGGAGTTCGGAGGCTTTGCTGAGCCCTTTGAGACGGGCATTGGACGGTATGCCATACAGGCTGATGCAATCAAAGAGGCACAGGGCTGGGCTCACTCCAAAGGTATACCCTTCTACTCGCCGACGCTTAGTGCTTCTCCTGCCCGTCAAGATGTTGAGCAACAGTTGCGAGAAGTGCTCCCGGATCTCGTTGTTCACTGTATTGAGTGTGGTGGTGTCAACGAGCACCGCTTCGGCTGTCCGGTTTCCTGCTGCGACGGTTGAGTCGGGTATCCGAACGAAGCGAAAAATTTTTCTTCTCCGTTCAAGCGCCCTTCTCGATTCTACTTGCCTTAAGTCCCCCTTTGTGGTATGCTGTGTTCATCATTTGAATTGCCCACTCCCGTCTGGCGACGGTAGCTCCCCACAAGGGCGGTTCCGAAGGGGTGTCCGTAACACCCCCACTTTTCTTTCGATGACCTGTATCTCCGGAGGACCGATGATTCAGATACCGAGTCTATACGATGTTCAAGGCATTGACAGCCTTCGTATTTTGATCGAAGCGGTTGAGGAAAGTCCCCTTGACTGTCCTCCGGAGGAGCGGTTCGGCCTGTTGTTTGCCTTGCAGGAATACTGGGAAGGAGCTACACTTCCCTGTGTTATCTATGGTGTGGGAGGCGTTCACAGGTACTTCCTGTGGAAAGGTGAAGTCTGGTATAGTGCCTCTCACGGACAAAGACAAGTGTTTCGTGCACGAGATGTCGGTTTTTCCGTCTTTGATTAAAGGAGCAACATGAACGTCGTAGTTATGGTGGGTTTGCCCGGGAGCGGAAAGAGTACCTACACACAGGACAACATGATCCCGGGAGATGTCCTCGTCTCCCCCGGACCTATTGCGAGGCGTAAAGGAAGCTACTCCGGAGAACCTTAACCACGCCTGGCGCCTGGCGTGGGAAATCTTTGGCCGGTTACTCACACACCCGGTATCAGGTACGTTGTACTTCGACGCCTGTCAACTTAACCGGAACTATCGAACAGCGATTCTCGGCCTTTGTAGAGGACTACAGATACCGTGCTACGCGGTATTCATGGATACGCCGCTTGAGCTGTGCAAGTTACGCAATGCAATGCGCGACGGTGCAGCTCGCGTGCCGGACCAAAAGATAGACTATCTCGCTGGGCTGTTGACACCTCCTACTGTGGAGGAGGGTTTCACCAGTGTCTTCACCCACACCCTAAGTGCTCTGGAGAAGCAATGAATCTCGAAAACTTCAACTACTACAACGACCGCCGTGTTCAGGTTACTCCCGGGCGGCGAGTGCTAGAGTCTGTGGACGAAACGCACATGACAGGCATACTTGTCTGCGGAGAAGAGACGGTATCTGTCAAGGTGGCATACGTTGTATGTGACTTGTGTATCGGACGTGGAAAGATCGTCAACCCCTCCATCGATGCTGGCGGGCTGTCTGCGCAGGACTTCGAAGATGACCCGAGCTTCAAGTCTGATTACTTCTCTGGAGTATACGACATCACCTGCCCTACGTGTTCTGGTAAGCGTGTCGTATATGGAGTCGTGTGGTCCTCAGTACCTAAAAAATTTGCGAAGAAACTTCGCGCACAGGAGAAAGAAGACGAGTACTTTGAGCAACAAGTACGCGCCGAGCGTGCCGCCGGGGCGTAACCAACTGAAAGGAATTCAGATGACAGCAGATCAAAAAGCACTTCGGATTGCCATCGGGCGTTTACGAACTTCATACGCTACATTGGACGATATTGTAGCCTTGTTAGAACCTGGCGATTCAGCAGACGCTGGGGTGGTGGCACTTGAGGAGATTGACAGCGTGATAGAAATCATCGCTGTGCGCCTCACTAAGGCTCCGCCTCTGCCTCCAGCCTCGTGCCCTGCCCCGCGCGTCGCTCCCCGCAGTTAGTTCTCCAGAGAAGTCTCGCTGAATCAAGAAGTTCTTCCTGATAAACGAGAAAATTATTTTTTCGATTTGAACCCCTCGACAAGATTTTTTATTTGACATAACTGATAGAAAATGGTATAATGTACTTGACAGTCGAGATCGGGTCGCGCTTGAATCGCGTCCGATACCGCGTTCTGGACGACCGAGGTGGTCCTCCAGAGAACCCTCGCCAGAAGGAGATAGAAATGGTACAGACCTTCAGGTTTACGACGGCTAGTGGTGGTGTTTCAGAAATCGTACTGAAGCACGTTTGCTGGGTGTACTTTGGGAAGAGAAAGACTTGGGTCTGGTTGACAGGTGTTCGTGCTCCCTTCAAGTTCTCTGGTGGGGCCAGAGATACCTTTGAGGTCATTTGGACTCAATACGTCAACAGAATTGAAAGGGGTGTCAAGTGAATCCAACACCCAAAGGTAAAGATGCGGAACTTCTCTGGAGCGCAATTGCCGCCTTTGATCCGGCTTGTGGTTCGATACGCTCAGTCGTGCATGACGTTGCAGACGTGCTCGACGGTTGGTCCACGCGGAACACTCCTGTGGAGACACCCGAAATCGGTACTTCCAATTGGAAAGCTCAGTCGAATACACAGAAAGTGACTGACGTACTTGAGCGTATGTCGAGCGTCATGACCATTGGTGCTGTCTTAGCTTCGAAGCAGCCGAAGCGAAAGCAGTGGCTCGGGTCGCCATATACCGAGTGTGAGCTTTGTGGTCGGGCGCCCGGGGCTGTGTTCTACGACGCTTACGTACCTGGCAACGCATGGGCTCGTATATGCCATGAGTGCTTTCGAGCGTATCAGTGCTCCACAGGAGAAGGCCGAGGACAGAAGTATCGGTTGGAAAACGGTATCTGGTACAAGGAATCGTAACCCTTCGGTGCGGCGCCGTGAGGCGCGAGGCGGTAACCAGTCCGCCTGAGCCAGCTGGTTGGCTGGGGAGGCCCGGGTTAACAGTCGCCAGAATGCTTCTCCTCTGGAGGAGCGAAGGGAGATACCGATGAACATGAACGACCGGTTTCTAGTACCACAAATGCATCCGACTCAGATCCTCTTGGCACTGCACGTGTGGGTAAGTGCCCAGAAGGCCCATTGTGGGTTCCCCACTCGCACCGTGCACCTGAGCGACCTGGTCCAGGTGTGGGATCAGGCAAAGTGGAACCCTTCGGACCTTTCGAAGGGCTTCGGACTGGTCTGCGGAGCGTTCATCCCGTGTCGGATGATCGTGATTCCGGACGCCCCACATCCGTACATTCAGTTGGACCCAATTGCTTTCGATACCTACTACGGCGCTGGCGCAGCCTTCCATGCGATTGTTGCGTACCGCGACCGCCGGTTGGCTGGTGAGACGGCAGATAACGTGGCCGCCCGTGCCGCTTCTGCGGAGGACCCCGAGAACGCAATTCCGGCACCGATTGCACTGCCGATGGACCGGGAGATGGGCGTTCGGGCAAGTCGCCCGGGTGAGAAGGCCGCTCGCAAGACCGCCAGGGCGCACGTTGCCCTGGAACACCTGCCGCCTGATGGTGGTGCGACCGAGACCGCTCCGCAGATACCGCTCCCCTTGGAAGCGGTCGTATACAGCCTCCAGGGCACTTTGGCCTTGAAGGAACACAACACCCACCTGGCCGGTATGTCTCCAGAGGAGCGACAGGCCGATAACCGAAAGTGGTTTGCCGAGATGACTCGGACCCGCCCGGTTTCGCCGGCGACTGTTGACGAGTTCAACTCGGCCGCTTTGGGACGACTCCTTTCGAAGGAGGAGGCAAAAGAACAAGCCCTCGATACCCGACTGCCCAAGATGATCCTGGACACCACCGATCTCGTTTTGGGCCAACTGACGTCATTGGAGGACTAAATGACTACCCTACAAGAGCTACAAATGAAGACAGCGCAAGCAAAGCACGAGTGGGTAGCTATCACTCGTAACGTTCACGTTGTGTGGGCACGACACATAGCTTTGGTGAAGTGGTCACAGGCAGACTGGGATGCGGCGGTATCTGTGGAGGAGTTTGCTTTCGCTGCTTGGAAAGAAGCGGTTGAAGCGAAGAAGGGTCTTCTGAAGTTGTGGGCTGCATTCGAGCTCTGGCAGGAGGCGTCTGAATTGGAGCAGGCAGCCTGGTCTGCGCTGGTGGAAGCGTCAGAGACCGCCACACAGGAGACGGCGGAGATATTCGCCAAAAGTGAAAAGCCCTATACGGCCTGGCAAGAGGCGGAAGAAGCGCTCGTGACTGAAGTCAAACGTCAAGAGGCTGCAATTACTCTGGAGGAGTAACAAATGACCAGGTATGAGTGGACACTGGCCCTTCAAGGCGCCGAGTTGCTGGCTCGCGATGCTACTCGAGCAGCCAGTGCGGCAGCACAAGAGACACACGAAGCAAAACGGTGCGAAAAAATCGCAGTCGACAGGGCTTCGTTGACTTACCTGGAGAGCACCTGTGATCGGCGTGCAGATACCGCTGCCCTGGAGGCCCTGCGCTTCATGCGACATGAGATTGACTGGCATGCCTTGGACGCGGTCTTGGACGAATTGGAGGTATCCCTGCGGGGCCACGAGGCTTCGGGGACGGTTCGGTAGCGCTCCTCTGGAGCGGTCGAGATGGGCTCGATCGTCCCTGAGGGCATTGATGATGGAGGTAGAGAGAAATGGGTCGTTATGTGAAGTGTATGTTGGTTCTCTTGGGTCTGATGCTTCTGCCTACACTGATCGGCTGGGGTGGCCCGGTCCCCGTGCCCGATTCGAATCCGGACCCTGGAGGTGGTCAACTCCCGCCGGGCTGCGATCCCAGGGGCGATCTGGAGCCGGCTGTCGACGGGCGGGAGAAAGAGCCTTGTGTCATGATGAGCGGAGGCGTTCTTTGCGTCGTTCGAGCCGACGGGAGTATGTCCTGTGGCGAGCGGATGACCCCGATTCCGAATTGCATTGAGGCTGCTTCGGAGGAGTCCTGCTGGGTGTACACTGAAGGGACCGGTATCTGCTTCTGGGACGGGGTGGTGATGGGCTGCTTCCTACCGGCACCAGACGGTATCTGGTGGCAGAGCGGCGGCGAACGCGCAGCGGGCTGGTGGCAGAGCGGCGGTTCCGTCGGAGATACGGAAGACCTCAGGTGACGGGCGGCTTCGGCCGCAATGCTGCTATACCCGTGCCTCAGTCGGGGACTGCATATCGCAGGAAGCAGGTGCCGGCGCCAGATACCGTATTCGGAGGCCTCGACGGGGCTCCTCTGGAGGAGTGATGACTTCGACTTCGATGTGCTCGAGGGCACAATCTCTCGTAAAAGCGACAATTTATCACACCATTTCGTTTGAGCTCCAGCCGGAATTGCCGGAGGATGATTACCCCGGTGCCGCCTGGCACTGGTATTTCCGGGGGTTCGAGGCAGCGCTTCGGCACGCCGGCGATTGTGCCGAGGTGATCCGGGCTATCCAGTCCGACCCCGCCGTGATGGCCGCCGCGAAACGCACGCGACGGCTGCTCAAGGATAACGACCCGAACTTCCCCTTGCTTTTGGTGGGTTTCGGTCCCGGCTGGCGGGACACGGGGAAAGTGGAGGTATGGTAGTGCTCAGAGGAGCGAAAGGAGACCCGATGACCCCGACCGTGACCCCGACCATGACCCTTAAAGAGTACGTGTTTGAGTATGTTCGTAACTACCCCCTTCGCCTTCGGTGGACGGCGGAGGAGCTCTTCGCTCACCTAGGTGAGCACCTGCCGGATATAAGTGATTCGTGGGATACCGTGTTGACTGGGCATCCTGCGGAGGAGCTCCTGAAGGAGGTTCTTCGGGAGGCTGTGAATTTGGCGCTATTCGAGCTGTCAGATGCCGCCCCTGCCGACGATTATCTCCTGATCCTGGACTTGTCCGATCTCTGATTTCCCGCCTTCCGCCGCCGCCGCCGTCCGGGTTCTCCGGAGCGCCCCTTCTCCCCTCGTCCGCTCCCTGTTTCCTCTTCGAAGAGATTTTCTTTTCGACTCGGTTGCTTTGTCGGCGGCGCTTCTCTGCGGCCGGCGGCTGGAGAACCGCTCCGAGGGATACTTGGAAGAGATAATCTGTTCCTCCGTCTGAAAGAGATTTTCTTTTCCGTGCCTGTGTCTGTCAGATACCGCTTCTGGCCGCCTTCGAGCGCGCGCCTGGTCCGTTTCCTTAATGATTGCGGGTACTTACGCCGATTGGCCCTTTTCAGCGTCCAAAATGCTCCTGAGCCCATGGATGGACGGTTTGGGTCAAATGCGGGCAAGATAGCTAAAAACGCCTTTGTAAGTGCCTGTTTTTAAAGGGCTTTTTTGACGGCTTTCGGTAGTCTGCGTGTGCCCGGGAATCAGGGAAACAGGGAATCCGGCATGAATGCGCCGACAGATACCGCCTCTGGCCGACGCCCCCGGGAGGTAGCCGACAGATGTGAGCGGGAGCGAGAAGATTTTTTAATGGGCTGACTGAGGTGGACGGGGTTCCGCGTCCGGGGTTTTCCTTGGTATGAAGCCAAAAAGGCATAAATCCGGGGGTAAGCCGGACGCGGGTTTACGTCTCTGTAAGTACATGAAAAGACAGGGGAAATGGACGTTTTAGGGGGTCACGCTGGACGCCAGGCCAAATCGCCAGATACCGTGCGTTTTCAAGGGTTTATCTCTGCTATAGCCCAAAAGAGGCCGGTACGAAGCCAAAACTTTCATAATCATATGCCGATATGGGAATATGCCACAACCGGCATATACAACATATATATATATATGTTAGAGAAGAGTAGTATATATAAGGGCTACATCAGAGCTAAGTATATGAAAAGACAGAGAAAACCGTTTCGGGGTCGCCCGTCCGATAAGAAACGGTATTTGACAGAAAAGCCAGCGATTCCGGGCACTTACGGAGACGCCGTTCGTCGTCTGGCCTGCCGCCTGGATACCCATTTCCTCAATGATTCCAGTACCTTAGCGGGACGGGATAGCCTAGGAAGAATAAAAAAATCTCCTTGCCCTAGGCGGGTTCAGGAAGGATAAAAAATCTCTTCCTGACTCAGGATAAAAAAATCTCTGTGGGGATGCGGGTCCTGGTCACCCCGTCCGGTGCTCCTGCGGAGGAGCGGATGCCGGGTGCCGGGTGCCGGGTGCCGGGTGCCGGGTGCCGGGTGCCGGGTGCCGGGTGCCGGGTGCCGGGTGCCGGGTGCCGGGTGCCGGGTGCCGGGTGCCGGGTGCCGGAGGCGCGACAGAAACGTCGCACTGCGACATCTTTTCCGCCCCATTTTTGTCGCACTTCGCCGGTTCTCCAGAGAAGCCAATTCCGAATCCCTTTTGGAATCAGGCACTTACGAAAAAGACGGTATCTGGCATGCACTTTGCAATATCAAGGCGCAAGGGGACAAACGCCAGAAACGAAGGGAGCGAAAAGTGACCAGTAAGACGGAAGAGGAGATCTTGCGTGAACAGTCAACGCATAGGCTGGTAACTAACTTGCAGTACTATGAGATTAACCTCACTCAGGTTAATCTAAGCGATTCTGAAGTGCAGTCAATGAAGTACACAGTATTGTTGATCAAGTCTGAATTACTTGATCGCGTTAGAAACCACGAACGTATTTTCTGACTGAACGAAGGAGGAGAGTGAAATGCTACCAGAAAAACCGCTCGAAATGCAGATCCGGGAGCTACGTCTTGAGTGGGATCATTGCTACTATGCAATTGATGTGTTGCAGGGTAGGAAAAGCGCTCTGGCGAAAAGGATAGCCGAGCTCGAGGCAATCATCGAAGGGATTAGCGAGCCTGCTATGCCTGATGCGTCAAGAGCCTGCACGCCAGAGGAGGAGGCAAAAGGGGAGCGTAAACTGGCGCAAGGGCGTGCAAGGTACGCTGCGAAAAAGGCTGAAAAGGGAGGCTATGCTCTGCCCATTGCGGAGCCAATCAAAGGTGACTGCGTGTGTAGTCCGGTAGGAGCTTGTCATGTGGATTGTTCACTCGAACCTGGACACAAGGGTAAGTGCGTGAAACGTACACAGGTTAGAGGCTGTCCCGGTATCAGACCTTTGTTGCCTGCCGTTCGTTGCGAAGTTTGTGGAGGTTGGATTATTCGCCCGATCCTTGTGAAAGATGCGAAATAGTTGTTGATGCCCGTCGAAGGGTATGGTATGATTCTTTTGCCTCGTCGGAATACGACGAGTAAACTAGCTCGATACCGGTGGTCAAGCCCGGCGCTCTGACAAAATGTCAGGGATAGCGAGACAGAACCGTAACTCCAGAGGAGTGTTAGAAATGAAAGTAACCAAGCCAGGCAAGTTAGCAACGAATCAGAACACGATCACTACCCCGGCCACTACCCCGGCCACTACCCCGGCCACTACCCCGGCCACTACCCCGGCCACTACCCCGGCCACTACCCCGGCGGCATCCCCGGCCAGCAAGCCGGCCCCCAGCAAGCCGGCCCCCAGCAAGCCGGCCCCCAGCAAGCCGGCCCCCAGCAAGCCGGCCCCCAGCAAGCCGGCTCCCAGCAAGCCGGCCCCCAGCAAGCCGGCTCCCAGCAAGCCCGCCGTCCAGAAATTTACGAACGACGACATCGCACGGCTCAACGCAGCGATGGATGCCGCTATGGGAGCTGCGTTTGTTGTTCAGGCATTGGACACAGCGTTGATCGAGGCAATCAAGGAAGCGCAGTCAACCGGTCTGGCCCATGTGCCGACCTATGAGCAGGTGCCCGTCTCGACGCTCGTGCCGTTCGATCCGGCTGTCCATGGACCGTTGCTCGGTGAGGATGACTGGAGTTTTCTCTCCGACGACGCGCGAATCGCGGCAGGTAGCCTCACGTCGCTCGAGGAGCTCAAGGCGTCGATCAAGGGCGCGGGTGGTATCATCTCGACGCTTGCTCCGAGCGTGCTTCGTATTCCGGCCGGATCGGAGGACGGTGCATACTGGGATGTGCTCATCAATGGGCACCGTCGAACGCAGGGATTGACCGAATTGATCGCGGAAAACGCGCCGGTCGATCCGAACGTGTGGGTTGACGTGTACTCTCCGGAGGAGCGCATCGCGATACAGGCACTGAAAGCTGCGGCGAACGTTGCTCCGAAAGCAGCGGAGGCAACGGAAAAGTTCGGTCTCCTCGTCGGATTCAAGGTCGCTGGCTGGACCGATGTGCAGTGTGCAGAGCGGCTCGGGTATGCGCTCAATTCCGAGGGGAAGCCGAGCGGGGCATACTTCAATCTGTTGCGCATCAGCAAGGCAGATTCGGAGATCCAGCGGGCATTCCTGGAGAGCCGCATCAGCCTGAAAGCGGCGAACGACTACGCGACGATCGGCATCCAGATCGGTGGCGAACCGGGACGGGTGGCAAGTCTCGAGGCAATGGCTGCCGGCACCCGCCGGCTCGAGGCACTGGCAAAGGGGCGCGCGGCGAAAGGTACCGGCACGGGCGAAACCGGCACGGGCACGGGCGAAGGGACCGGGACGGGCGAAGGGACCGGGACGGGCGAAGGGACGGGTGACCGGGAAGCGCGCGAGGCAGACGGGCTTTTCCATCCGGCCTTCAGGGGCGGAAAATCCGTTCAGAACGTGTACAAGAATGTGCCGGAATCGTCGGCTGTCAGGTTTCCGCTCAGCCTGCTCGGTGGTATGTCGAAGATCGGCCCGGCCGAATTGGCCGGACGCATCCAGACGGCGCTCAAGACAGCTCCTTCCTACGGTGCGATGCTGGCAGTGGTCGCATGGTCGTTCGGGTTCAAGGCACCGGACGGGATGACTGGATTCGGGATGCCGGAGCTTGACGATCTTCTCGTTTTGTTGGACAAGGCCGCCGCGAAGTAAACCCGCCCGAATTCCCCCCCCCCTTCAAGCCCCGTCGCACGTGCGACGGGGTTTTTTGTCGTTCGCCCTTGCGCCTAGCAGAGCCCTTGCTAGCGATCTTCCCGGTACCCTTACCCTTACCATTCCCTGCCCGTCGTTCGTTCGTCCACGGGGCGCTAATGCGTTCTGGCCTTTCAGCTTTTCCGCTAAGGATCTGACTATTTGAATGTGTGCCAGAAGTGGCAGACTACTCCGGAGAACCAAACAGTCAGCGGTATCTGGATGCTGCCATTTCTGTCAACGTCTAGTGACCAGTTGATTGTTGATGATACAGTCAACTGTTGTTAGGTATACTGACTAACAGTTTGTTACTCGCTCCTCTGGAGTACATATGCACATATGTACACATAGATATATAAACATATTCCCATAGAGGCATATATCTAACCTGTTGTGTATACATCTAACAGTCTGTTTTTGCGTACTACCATCTAATAACCAGTTGACTATTAGACAGTGCCAAAAGTGGCAGAGGAGCGTCAAGTAATTAGTTGACTATTAGACGATGCCAAAAGTGGCAGCCCGATTCCTCAATGAAATCAAGCACTTAGCAAACAGTCAAGGGCTAAAAAGACGTCTAATAGTCAGTTGATTACTTGAAAATGACATCGATGGCAGCCGAAAACCTCAATGAATTCATGCACTTAGGCGGGTGGGGCCCCCCCCAGGGGCCTCGAGCACACCAGAAAAGGCTACCACGAAATTTTTTCCAGAAAAACACTTACAAATCGAGTCCTTCCGAACAAGTTCTCTGGAGAAGTAACTTCAAACAACCGTTTTAGCCAACTGAGTAGGTTCTTCGGAGTACCGAACTTCAGTATTAGAGGCTGTTTTGAAATTTTTTCGCTTGCTTTGCCGATACAAGTCTGCTATCTTTGCATAAGGAGGTTTGATAGATGAACCCTGTTGAGATGAGAAGTCGCCTGCGCGCGGTCTTAAACAAAACGCCAGATACCTTGGCCCCTTTATGGGCGAATGAGGTGTTGCGAGAACATCTTTGTGAGCTTGTCGCACTCCGGGCAACACCGGTATCTGCCATTTCACAGATAAGCGCTCTCACCGGGGTTACACTCAGCCGAGAACAGTACGTTTCCCTTCGAGAGCGGGCGCTAGCTTCTCCGGAGTACCAGGTACAAGTACAGACCGCAGCCGGTATGGCATCTCCCCTTGTTGTTGCTTCTGGCACCGCTGCTGTTACGGTTACCACCACAGAAAGCGCGGTATCTGCTGAAGATCCGCGGGTTCAAAGGCTTTTGGAACACGCAACTGAACGCGCAAACGGGCTTCAACGGATGTATGTACATCAGATGGCTTTTATTGATGGTTATATTGAAAGAGGTGTACCAATTCCCAGAGAACGGTTACATGACATGCTCAAAACAGCTGATTCGGCGGCCACGGCGGCCACGACTGCTGCGCGGTTGATCGAAATGAGTACTCCGCAGCGCACGGAGGTATCAGAAGCTTCGCTTGTTGGCCGTGCGCCGGTATCTCTGGAGGAGTTGGGTGATGGCTCTGGCCGAACAGTATTAGTTATCGAGCCAGAGAAGAAGGAAACAAAGGAAACGCATGGGAATGCAAGTGTGCTACCGCGATGGGAGCCCCTGCTACCGTGACACGTCTAATATAGGTGTACCCCTAATGTCAGTGCCTTTTGTATGTAGACTTTACGAAGGACCTGACTATGAGACATTGTCGTTACTGGTCCAGGCGCTACGAGAGTGGGAGTGGCAATATGTGGAGATCATTTTCGAAAAGCAAGACAAACTTGTGGCCTTCTTTCTTACTGAGACGCAAGTAAGTGATTCAAAAGCCATATCTTGTAGACCTGAGGAAGTCTACAGGAGCGTATATGACACTTGGGAGAGTTTGACTTACCCTTGAGTCTGGCTAAAGAATGAGAACCGGATACCGCCCCTTGGAAAGGGCAAAAACAACCGCCGCCCCTTGGCCTGAAGGTCCGGGGCCAAATTGTCCCATAAGGTATACGATTGACCCAGATCGGAACCGCAGGGATAACTGCGTTCGAGCAATTCAGGCAATTCGAATCGAGCTTGCTAAGGCAGACGGGCCGACGACGGGCTCAGCGATGGGGGCTATGGCGGGGGACCCGGTTCGGTTCTCCGGAGCAACCAACGCTTTTTCATACCCCGGAGGTCCACGCAAACGGTATCTGGAGCGTGCACTCGAACGGTCTCTCACGTGGCTTGAGCAATGGCACAAGGAAAACGATCGCCTTAGCTGGTTCTACAGCACCCTACGAATCGGCCTTCGTGATGCTAACTACGCACCGAAATTTCAGGCTTTTCATGCAGACGAAGCGTTATTGCGCTTCTTGCGAGCGCCAAACCAGGTTGGGAAAAGCTATGCTGCCGCTGCGGAGGTGCTTTTCTACGCTTCCGGGAAGCATCCTTGGAAGGAGATCGATGCAAAGTGGGTGGATCCTTTAATTGAGAAGACTATTCTGGTAGTCACAGGAAGTGATAAGAATCGGGAAGGGGTCTTCAAAGCACTTTGGGCGCTATGCCCCATTGATGCCATTGATTGGATCAGTACCCACTACGATACTCGTAATATGTGGGGCGTCCGAAACCCCTGTATCGTTTTTCCAAAAACGAATACGAAGATCATCTTTCGGTCCTCGAACCAAGATACAGACAGTCTCAACTCGCTCACTGCAGACGGTATCTGGATCGACGAGCCTCCGAAAGCCGGAACGATCGACGAGATTCGTCGAGCCGGGCTTGCTCGAACGGCTTGGGTGATAATGTCTTTTACCCCTATCGGAGAAGAGGGGGAGGACTTTACCTGGCTGCGGGATTATGTGGAGGGAGATGCGGAGTACAGAGAGACACACGGAGAGAGCGGAGTTGGTCCTCGAGGAAAGTGGAAGCAGCATGTGATCGGTATCCCGGACTGTCCTTGGTTTGCTCCGGAGGAGTTGGAATCAAGGCGGGACGCTTACCGGGAGGAACAAACTCCGCAAAGGCTTTTCGGTGAATGGGAAGGCGTGACGAAAAACCGCGCTTTCACGTATTACAAGGAGACAGGTACAGATCGCTCCACTGTAGATCGCTGGTTGCGACTCGTACAGGAGGACGCAGACGAGTGGATGTTTGCAGTAGGCATCGACCACGGTGAGGGCGCCTTTACGCAGGTAGCGGTACTCATTGCATACCGAATGTATGACCCAAGCTCAACGGCGGTTATAATTGATGAGTATGTCTCTAAGAAAAAGACGACCTCGACAGATGATGCCGAAGGCATTCTTGAAATGCTTCATCGGAACAGTCTCTCTGTTGAGGAGGTAACGTTTTGGGTTGGGGATATCAACACAGGTGGAAAAGAGGTTCGTGGGGAGAAACTGAATAAGCTTCTCTCCAAGGCAATTGGCGAACTCTCCGGAGAAGCTGCACCCTATATTCGCAAGCCGAACAAGTATCCTGGCTCCGTCGAGACAGAGGAGCGACGAGTAAATCAAGCGTTTAAGGAGCGTCGGTTGAAAATTCATAGCCGCTGCAAAGTTTTGTCTCGGTCATTCCGCCATTACGTGGCGGACGGATCGAAAAAAGATAAAGCTCTCAAGCATGCGTTGGACGCGTTGCGTTACGCGACGCAAGTAATACTTGACAGAATGGGCTGTGCTATGGTATACTCTAGAACATACGCAGGTCGATCACAAAATGATCGATTTGGAAAAGCTATGGCTGCCTAAGGACGCACGAGGTCATTTCGACCGCTCCGGAGAACCTAATTGAAGACGCAACCAGAAATCGAAGACTACGGTACGTGGGACTTCGATCGGCTGAAAACAGTTCCAAACGATCTCGAGTCTGGAGACTTCGAGTCACTGGGATATCTCGACCACTGGCTTTGTAAGGATCCTCGGATCGGGCAGTGCATCGTTGATCGTGGAGCAGCGGTCATGCAAAATGCTGTTCTCGAGATTGAAGGCGGTTCTCCAGAGCAGCAAGCCACCTTGAGAGCCGATTTCGCAAGGTGCATACCTCCAGATACGGTATCTGATCTCCTCACCTGGCAACGGCTAAACAAGGCAGAATTTTGTCAGGTTATCCACGATACGTTGCGCGGTCCGATTCTTCAACCGTGGAATCCGGCGTTTTTATCTCGAGATGCAGAGCGAACTTGGTGGCTCAGGGAAGACGCAAAAACCTCTATTCTCCTTCCAAGTGGAAGAGGATGGAATAACAAATCTCCGATAGAATTTGGTGAGGACTACCTTCTTCTTGGAACAGAGATTGATCCTAAGCCCTGGAGTGGCATTGGGGCGGGCTGGAATATTCTCGGACCTTTGTGTGTAGGTGGGGTTCAGGCTCTCGTTTGGTGGCTTCGGAATGCCATGCACAGTTCGATCAGTCCTCTTCTCGTTCGTACAGAAGGCATGGACGCGAAGAAGGATAAGCCTAAGTTCTTTAGAACTATGGACGAGATTGGCCAGAAGACTTGGATTGAAGTACCGGACGGTGCCACCGAAGACTGCATCACAAGAGTACAGTCGACTCCTTTTGACTACCGCTCCACAGCGGAACTGAAGAAGGAGATCGACATGATCAAGGCAGAATATTTGAAGGGTCAGTCGACGACGACCCGTCTTGATTCAGGGTCATACAATGCAGTAGAAGTTCTCATCAACGAAGTTTCGGTTCCGATGCTCGCGTTGGAATTGGCTCGACTGGCGTACAGTCTTAATTGGTGGTGGATTCCGCTCTGGAGAACCTTTCGGCAGATACCGTCTTCTGTGGTGTTTGAGCTCAGCTGGAAGGTTCGCTCCATGAAGGACATGGAGCGCAGAGCGAAGATTCTTATGGATCTCAGTACCGCAGTGAAAAACTGGCCCGGTTGTGAAGCCGACGCCAAGCGGATTTTGGAGGCTTCAAAATGACGATACATATTTCTCCGGAAGGTTACTTTGCACGGTATGAAGGTCAGCTGCTCAGTGTAGATCCGATCTTGCTTGAGCGAGCCTTCTTCTCTTTTTTCGAGGTGAAGGAGGGGCTGACCGTCCGACGCTCCAGAGAAACAGGTCTGATTCAGCTTAGTAGTGCGCTTTCCTTTGATCCAGAGTGGGGTGAGGTAGGATATGCCGATCTGGTTGCAAAGGTGGGGGATCTCTATGCAGATTCAAAGGTCAAACGCGTGCAGTTTGAGATTATGTCTCCAGGTGGCACTACAATTGGCAATCAAGACGCTGCTGAAGCCTTGAACGGTTTCGCCAAGCAAAAACCTACTACGGTATGGGTGCCTGCTTATGCTACTTCTGCTGCGTATCTACTGGCGACAGCTGCGGCTTCGCCGGCAAAGAGTCTTTATGCTTCTCCAGAGGCCTTACTGGCCTCGGTTGCGACAATTCGTCGAAGAGTCGATCAGACAGAGAGACTCGAAAAAGCAGGTGTTAAGATAACACAGTTCTCCGGAGGTAGCAAGAAGGGGTGGGGAGACCCCAATTCGAAGATGTCTCCAGAGGAGCTGGAACATTGGAAGGCCGAAGCGGTATCTTCGACGAAAGAATTTCAGAAATCCGTAGCTACTTTCGGCTACGGATCAGAACAGTTTTGGGCGGATCAGCAAGGCGCCGTGCTGTCCGCAAAGGTGGCCGGCGTCGTAAATCATGTACAAAGGAGAAATCCAATGACTGAAGAGGAAATGAGGGCTGAACTCGAGAAGCAGTCGAAGCAATTGGCTGAACTGCTTGAAGTGTCGAAAACACAAGCATCACGAATTCAAGGGGAGGCCGACGCACGCAAGAAGGTCGAGGCGGAACTCGCGCATGAGAAAGCCAAGGCACAGGCGCGTGAAGCTCAGCTCGAAGGTAAAATCGTCGAAGGCTCCGAGGCGCTTGAGTCCCTGGCGGACGTCGTCACCAAGGCTGGCAACGCCTGGATGAGGTATCTTCCCGAAGTCGCGAAGGTTCCGGTGACTCCGGCGACTCCTTTCGGGAAAACGCCGAAGGAGCAGCCAGGTCTGAACGGTGGAAAGCGGAATGCTGCCGGCATGTCCCGTGAAGAACTTGCAGCCGAACTCGAGGCGAAGGGTGCCTCTTTCCTGGATGAGATCGAATAAGCAACACTCCACCAACCCGAAGAGGGTTCGGTTCTCCGGAGTACCGCGCCTAAGGCGCAAGAAAAAGAAAGGCGGTATCTGATGACGTCGAGTTATGATTTCTCTGACGCTGTAAAGCGAGCGCTGCAGGAAGCGGCGATGACACTTGGGCAGTATCGCCCGAAGTATCTGCAGGCTCCCTACACCGAGGCCCGTCGGTTTCCGGATGGTCTGATTTCCAATCAGGTGCCCTTCGAGATCGATCTGTTCCCGGCAGAAGTAGGGGACTTCAGAACCTGGGGTGTGGAAGGCGGGAACTCAGTTCTGCGGCTCGGGTCGACAACCAGGATGGGTACAATCTACCAGTACCCGATGCAGGTGTTTCTGACGATCGATGAGATCACCCGTCGAATGATTCGAGGGCAGCCTTCGCTGCGGCTGAAAGCCGCAAAGGTGCTCGGAATGCAGTGCAAGATGTTCAGATCGCGGGCGTTCTTCGATGCGCTCAAACTGGCGGTCGACGAGAATGAGGCAGATGCGATTCCGAACCTCAGTCTGCCCTCAGCGCTGTTCGGAGAAGCTGCGACACCTCTGGATTACGACATGGTTCACGACGCTCTGGACTTCTACTCCGGAGACTATCGTGAAGCCTGCAACACGTGGTACACACACACGGACAACCAAAGATGGTTTGAGATGGAGGCGGACCGGGCGCCGTCCGAAGCGAAGCTCAAATGGATCTCCAGAGGAGCTGCCGAGGCCGGCTTCCCGAAGGGTCGGGTTCTCATGGAAGGGATTCCGGTAATGTTCGTACCCTTCGACGATCTCGAGGTACAGAAAGACTACGCCGACTACACCCGCGCTGGCCTGCGGTATCTGACCGATCCTGAGTCAGAGTACAACGAGGAGACCAATCCGTACAGTTACAGAACCTTCCTTGCCACGGATTACGTGGTCAAGGAGTACACCGGATGGTCACCCGGCGAAATGCAGATGGATACACCACCGATTGCAGCGGGGACCAGTGGACATCCGGCAAACGGGCAGTCCGCCGGCAATACCTGGTATCTCGCCATGATCCACAGTCCGATCATCGAATTGCCGAAAGATTCGTGGGATCGCATCGGTCTCTGTGAAATTCTGCACGCTCTTCCTTCGGGCGATTCTCAGGTCTGATTTTCTTCGGTTCTCCAGAGCACCTGCCAGTTTTCTTTCCGCATTTTCAAATATTCTCTTGCCTCTGCGTGTGTGATCAGCTATACTTATAGTAAGCAGCGTCGTCTCTTTCTCGAGCGAGACACTCCTTCTGGTAGACACGACTGGGAGTTGGTTTTTGACGACGTGCTTAATTTCTCTGGAGCACCTATGGCAACACAACAGCTCGCCACACGCGAAGATTTCTACATACACGGGCTTGAAAAATCCCGTATTAAGGATGAATATACCTCTGACGAGGATTCCTCCGTGATAGATGCGTGGTTGCGTGCAGCCAGCGGTAAGGTGCTTGACGCTCTTGGACATTTCATGATTCTTCCCTTGGTTAGCTGGGGAGAGGTGTTAATAGAATACGTCTGTGTGCTCGCTGCATATAGTGCCAAGAGTGTAATTGGTTTACCTTCGTCTGAGGTAGAGTGGCCTCAGATTGAAGCCCGATATGCGTTTATTCTCGACGAGTTAGAGCGCTGGACTCGGCGTAAACGTGCGCCGACAGGTACAATTGACTCCTCTGGAGAAACAGACAGTCCAGATGAACACCCGGGGACGCCGAAGATCGGTGGTTATAGGGCAATCAATATTAATCCTTGGTGACGCGTGATACCCTGGCTTGACCCTTATGACCACTTTGAAACCTGCGCAGCGGCGTATGCCGCTCGGTTTCCGGGTGATGACATTAAGTGGTACTACGGCGGTAACGCACTGTCGCAGAATACCGCTCAGTGTCGTGTTGTCTACGTGTCTCGGGATGATGTTGATCAAGATGAGCATCAACTTTACAAAGGAGCACTTGACATGAGTGTCTCCGGAGAAGACGATCAGGAGGATCTCCCGGACACTATCCAGAACGACGGTATTGGAGTGTCTGTATATTGCTTTGGTACCCGACGACAACTACTTACATACAAGATTGCAGATACCGTTTTCTTTGGTCTTAGGGACAGAGTAGCTACGATTCTCCGGAGTAGTGCGGTAGGGCCGAAGAATCTCACTTTTGAGCGGTCGGGCTTCCCGCAGGGGGATTTTTCAAATCTGTCTACAGCGTTGTGGACGTGGGTACACAACGTAAGGTACTGGATACCGTTATTTGATCTTTCGACAGCGGAAGGCACTGTTTACCTTCCGATCACTCAGGTTGACATTGAAGAGGGTGAGGTAAACGATGGAACTTCCTAACACTTCCGGATCCTTCGATCCAGGGTATTTGGCTGCATCAGGTTCACGAGATGTGTACAAGGTCTTGTGTCATGTCGGCTGCTCCTCCACAGGAACGGCCAACTTGCTCACGAAGTGCAACAGCAACAGCCTCATTGAGAGTTCCTTCGGGCTCGGGCCGTTGGTTCGAGTGGGGAAGAACGCACTGGCGAAGTTGCGTGTGCCTCAGTTGCTGTGTAAGGCTGCAACGGCTGTCGCCGGTTCCTGTGGCTTGACTCGGTATGCAGCGTCCAGTACGGCCTCCGAAAGTGCCACTCCGGAAGATATCGGAACCGTTGTGTTCTCCGGAGCGGCCCTTGACGATTTCGAGTTGCTCTGGAAGTTTACGGTTGGGGGTGTCATCGGCGGAGACGCTCGTGGAAGGCTCTCTCTTGACAACGGCTCAACCTGGTTGGATGAGGTAGCGGTATCTGGTGCTACGATTGTCAATGCACTCTCGGGTGTCACGTTGACATTCAGTGACGACGCCGGTGATTTTCCGGTTGGTACGTATTGGAGATGTCGTACCGTTGCACCGGCTATGTCTGTGGCCGGAATGTCAGCCGCGCTTGACGCTCTTTCGACGCAGATGGTTGAGCGTTTTGGAATGGTTGTGGTGCATCAAGGATGGAATACGGATGATTTGGCGGAGGCTCTTGAGGCTGCTGAGGATGCAGCTCAAGACGGACCTGCGAAGTTGAATTTGTATTCGTGTTTCCTGTCGTTTCGACGACAGGACGTAACAGGTGAAGACGGTTTCGGTACTGCAGGTGCTCCGGAGACAGACGCTCAGTATGAAACATCGGCTGTCGGGTTGGAGTACGCCGGCGGTCTTCGCGTTCTCAAAAGTCACGGTGAGTTTCGAACGCAGGACCTGGTACACGGCTTGAAACCTCGACGGCTGAAGCTCGAAAATGAAATGTACCGGTTCGTCGCGTCGGACTACAAGCAGGAGTTGATGGATACCGACCTGGGTCCGATTGAAGACGTACTGACGAGCTACTCAACGGAGGAAATCGGCGGATCGCTCTACCCAAGGCAGTGGCTCGTCACTAGGCAGCACCCGGGTTACGTTGGGCACTATCTTGCTGGGGGACTGATGTCCACACCCCCAGATAACAAGATGAAGTATATCTACGTGCGTCGGATCGCCGACTTGATTGAGGAGCGGCTCCGGAGATATGCTGTACACGTCTATGGAAAGTTTGCGGCTGCGCTTGCGACGGGAGGTCTTACGACAGACGCTCAGAGATTCTGGAGCGGGGAGTTCTACAAGTCGGCGATGAGTCTCATCGATGGCAATGTGCTTCTCGGTATTGTTGTCACAGTCGCCGATTCGACCACGAACGATTCGACGGTTCAGATGGTTGTTGGTTGGGATTTCACTGTGGCTCTGCCGGTCGGTAGTGTCACGCTCAACGGTTCATTCTCTATCGGGCAGTAATACGCCGATCGGCGGTTCTCCGGAGGATACTTCCATGCAGAAGTTCGATGATCCTGTCTACACAACTAAGGCAGCGTCTTTTGTTTCGAAGCGAATCAAGTTCATTCGTGGCGACGGCTTAACGAAGGTATATCGGCTGTTTAAGAGTTGCGATGGCCGAGAACTCAAGAACAACCGCAAGCACATGCAGGGGCAGTATCAGACGCCGAAGGCGTGGTCTGCGGGACAGCAGGATGGTCCAGGTTCCGGCTCGTATACCTTAGGGCATAGCTCTTGGATGGACTGCTACATCAACTTCTTCAAAGGCTCCCCGCTGGGGAATACCTACGATATCGAGATTCTCACCCAGGAGAACGGAATTGACTATATCGAGGAGTACCGTGGGGTGAACAATGAGTCTCACAAGGAAGAGAATGCAACAGAGGGTGGGGAGCCCCTTGCGGAGAATGTATCCTTCGGTTTCCTTGAGTACCGTCTCAACGGTCTTCGGCAGTATGACCCGGAAGGTTGGACGTTCAGTCTGGACGTGCAAATTGAGGCGTCGATCAGCCTTCAGTTTGCGTAATTAGTACCGTAAGTGCTCCTCCAGAGGAGCGAAAAAGGAGTGTCTCATGCAACTCGATCCGAAAGTGTTTGCGGTAATTCGGGAGGCTAATCCTGGCTGCGCCTTGAAACAGGTGTTCATAGATCCTGAGGCTCTTACTCAGGAGGAGGCGGAAGATTGTCCGTTTGTAGTCGTTCGACGTCTTCGTGCCCCAGACTGGGACATGATTGACAAGATCAAAGAGAAGAACGACAAGCTGGCTAAAGGAGAGAAGCCGGTATCCTTGGATCGTGTTGCTTGTAGGATGGCCTGCGTCTACTGTCACCCTGGAGTTACAGTAGACGACCTTCTGGATGAGTTTGTCTACTTTCAGAACCAACTGGCCCAAGCACTGTACATCTTCAGTGGAGGTGGCAGCCCTTTGGTATTGCTGTTGCCCAAGAACGTGAACTCGACCGAATAGGACGACTTAGGGACTGGACGCGGGAACTTCTCCGGAGTAGTCAAACGTCGATTCCGATAATCGACGGCGTTCAGTTCGCCTTAGACATCTTTAAGTCAGAGCAACTGGATAGTATCGAACTTACCTTTGCTGCGCAGGCTCTCCTGGCCTCGCGACAAACACCGGTATCTGCTTTGGCAGTAACCGGGGCGACACTGGAGTTTCTTCAAATGTACGATCTTCGACAGCTTTTGAGAGGACCTAAGAAGAAATGACTGCGAAGGAACTTAGGGCTGCCGAACTTGCCCGTGTCGAACAGTTGGCACAGGCAACACACCGGCAAACACTCCAAACGATACGTCAACAGTCTGAGACCGCTGCTGCGCAGTGGAAAGCTGCGCGGCAGGAGTTCGACTTGTCGAATAGAGCTGCTACTAAGAAGCTTCAGGCTTTTAGGTTACAGGCTACACAGCGAGATGCCCAGTGGTCTGCTGCACGTATTGCGATACGTGAGGAGGAGATACTTCAGAAGGCTTTTGCTCACGATCGTCAAAATGAATGGAGGCAACAGTCTCAATTTCTCCGGAGACAATCAAACAACGATCGAATATCTGCTATCCGGAGAATGAATGCTCAGACCTTGGTTAGACAGAATCAAGCAGCTCTGAATCAGGCACAGTTGACAAGATATAGGCAGCAGCTTTTTGCGGATACTCTTCAGCATAAGCGTCTGATGACTGATCAGGTACTTGTCAACCAAAATCAAATGCTTAACTACCGTCGGCAGCTGTATGCACAGCGGTTGACGAACGGTGCTGCGTTACATACTCAACGGATGGCTCAAGCTCAAGAGCGTGCGACGCAGCGACAGATGCTTCGTGGTTCCGGTGGAGGTGGTGGAGGAGGGGGATTCGGAGGAAGACCGGGAGCTTTTGGCGGTTTCGCTTTTGGCCCCCGCTACGGTGTTCTTACCGCGCTAGCAAGTCTTGGTCCAATAGGTACAGCTTTGGGAGCTGCTGGACTTGTAGCCGAAGCTGGCTTAACTGGATTTGCTGCCGTAGCGAAGATGCTGGCTGGGTTGGGTGTCGCTGCTGGTGCTGCGACAATATACGTCGCGAAGTGGTATGAAGAAGCCGTTGGGTTTAATCAGCAGGCTAACGGCATTATTGATGCTTTGGCTGGCGGGAATAAGGATCTCGCTGTCGGATTAGGAGACTATCTCCGGAGAGAGGTAGCCAGACAGACGCCGCTTACTACCAGAGATACCTTGCTCATGACACCTAAGTTCATGAGTATGGGTAAAAGTCTTTCTGAAGCTGACTTTCTTACCCAGTTTAGCTCTGACGTTGCCTTCGGTCTGAATCCGAAAGATGCTACACGTGCGATGCATCTCACAGAGAAACTTGTTGGAGACGTCATTTCTAAGGGGCGTTTTCAAGCAGAAGAAGGGCGTCAGGCGGCTAATCTCGGGTTGCCCTTGGCAATGATTCGGCAGAATATTTTTGAGCAGTGGAACTCAGCTGAGTTTCAGAAACTGAATCCTCGTGTAGGGAAGTTGAAGAATGTTTCGGAAGTGATGGAGAAGATCTCCTCCGGAGAAGTTGGCCCGAACATGGTGATAAACGCCTTTGCGGCGGTCTCCAATCAGCGATTGCGACGGGAAAAGACCGGAGAATATTCCGTTTGGGCGACTAACAACACGATTCAAGGTTTGATGAGTCAGCTTGCGTCTTTCCCAATTGAGATCGCAGATGTGATTGCTCAACGAAAGGGGGGGTCGGCTGACAAAGTTATGGAGATGCTGCGAAGTTTTGTACCGACTCTTGGGAGTACGTCTTCACAAGAACGTATTGCTGTTGGAATAGACAAGGCTGTCACTTCGCTGTTGGGATTCAGCACAGGGTTCGTTAAGAACTTTCGAGGTTTTGATTTTTTGAACGATATTGTTGGAGGCATAAGCGCCTTCAATTGGGAAGAGTTTGGGAAGTTTGGAGCGGAGTCTGTGAACTGGGTCGGCAGTGCGTTCAAAGGTTTTATGTTGGCAATGGAGGACAGTCGTCCGAAATTTCAGTCAATCTTCGGCGGAATGATGAAGTTCTTCGATTCTCCGGAGAAGGTACGGGAAACTACGAATGCACTGATCGAACTTGCCGTCGCGTTGACGGACTTGGGTGCTACAACCATAAAGGTTCTGGATTTTCTGGCAGCTCCTTTGAAAGATCGCTCCTCTGCCGTAGAAGAGCGGGCAAGAATGAATTTTGGTGGTAAGCTGAATCCGCTCACTTGGACAGGTGCAGCGGTCGATGAAGTTTTCAACGCCTGGGATAACTACATTTGGAATCCAGCGGCTGGTGCAATAGGCGGTGGATATCAAAGCTTAGATGACGCCCTAAAGGAATATCACGAAAAGAAAGAAACTGAAAGACAACAGCGATCGGTAGACCCGAATCTTGGATCGCGAAATTTCTCCGGAGGAGGCGCTGTGTTCGGAGATATCAACATATATCAGCAACCGGGGGAAGACGGTGAAGCGCTTTCTCAACGGGTGGTAGCCGGTATTGTGGGCGAACTGAGAGGACTTCCGGCATGAGTGCAAAAATTCTTTGGGGCTCAGAGCCCCCACGACACATCGCGAATCCAGGCCCTGCACAAATGTTGTACCTTGGTACGACCCAAGACGATCTTTGTCCTGGGTTGCTTACACTCTCCGGAGGAGTTCGGTCCTTCAAATACCGTCTTGAGCAAGAAGAGCGGATGTTCGCAACGTTCGTATACTTCAGCGGTTTCAAGGTTCCGGCTTTCAAAGCAGCGTTTCAAATCTGGAATGAACCGCAGTACGAAGAACTGCTGCGGCTGTATGAGAAGTACGCCCCCCGTCCGCTATTGAGTCTACGAGGGGGTGCAGTCCAAGTCACAAACCCTATTCTGAATGAACACAAATATCGTATGATGCTCATCAACGACTGGGCACCGCCGGTTGCTCCGGAGGTAGGACTTAGTTACGTTTACAGTTTCACGCTGCTTGAGGCATTCCCGCGACGGTTCGTTCCGAAGCCACCTTCGGCATCGGATAAGGATAAAGGCTTGGTTCGAGACGTTCCACAGGATACGAAGAGGGCTATCAATCCGAACGCCGAACTTGAACGGAAGTGGAACGCTCATTTACTGAGGTCGAAGGAGCCCGCAGCGGTATACCAGACGCCAGCAAAACCTTTGGTTCAAGCGCCTCCGAATATGTCCTCGGCTATACCTGAGACACCCTATTCGGACTACGATTACGGAGTACAGCAGTAGTGGCTACGCTTTCATATACTGGTCTTCACGAACCGCTTACAGCGTTTCGAACCACAGTACAGCTTCCCGCGCAAGGGGCTTGGAGGATTTGTCTCGAGTTGCCGGAAGAGGTAGCCAACCTTACACAGGTGCAGGTGACTTTTCGAGATATCCTCTTTAGCGGGAAGGTGGTAGCATCTGAACGACAGAGTCGGACGTATCACGTTGATATCCGGCCAGGAAAAGGGCTGCAAAGTATTGCACAGGCCAGGAGTTACTCCTCCGGAGCAGTTGCAACTATGATTCGGGATGCGGTATCTGATTGCGGTGAAACACTGTCTGTGCAGTCAGTGCTGAGTACAAAGATAAAGGATTGGTTTCGTTTTCCTGGCCAGACACTGCCTCAGATATTGGGTCAACTAGGTGTCAAGTGGCACTGTTTGGCCTCTGGAGAAGTAGTCGTAGGCGAAGTGTGGCCTGAAGACGATACTGGCGAAAGTTACTACCTGTCTTCGCACCCTCAAGCAGGAATTCAGCAGTTAATGTTGGAGCCTGAGACCTTCATTTGGCCTTCGGTTACTGTAAAGGCAGTGGAATACACTGCCAGTGCAGAAAATAGTGCGCATTGCGTGGTGCAGATGTGATCGCAGAAGCTCTTATAGTGGAAATTGTACGTCTTTGTCGCGACAGGCTTGGAATTCGTTTTCTTCAGCCTCGCCGTGGTATTGTAAGGACTGTGTCTGTTGATGGTACTTGTGTTGTAGACGCCTGGGGGGGACAGATACCGAAGGTCAAGGTTATGCAGCCATGGCCAGGCTGTACACTTACTTTTCAGAAGGGTGCTGATGTACTGTTGGAGTGGCCTCGTGTCTCTGGAGATACTGAAGACGCTGCTGCACCGGGCGAGTTGCCTGTCATCGTAGGCTTTTATTCAGGCACCTCAGTATCTGTGACTATTCTTCCAGGAGGGGCCGCTGCTGCTCGTGTAGGGGATGACGTACAAATGTCAGTTGTTACAGACCCAGGATTCGTATTGTGGGCGGCAGCGGTGCAGGCAGCTTGCTTGACGACTCCGGGTTCGAGTGCTTTTCAAGCTGCAATGGCGGCAGCCAATGCACTCGGGTACACCTGGCCTCCTGTTACAGTAGATAGTAGGATCACTTCGGGGAGTGGAAAGGTAAATATCGGATGACCGCCGCAATCGAAGATGTCAATCTCTTTGCCACGACTGAACATCCGGCATCTGTCGTTGTGTCTATGAGTACAGATTTGGTATTTGCCGGTTGTGTTGTGGCTGTAGCTACTCCTACTGAAGCAGCGAGGTACAACCTATTTCGATATCGTGAAGGTGTCTGGCAGTGGGACGCTTCAGGAGGAGCAGGAGAGTTGTGGGTGGAGTCGGCTGTCTGGCCAGGAGGTTTTTCTGCGAGTTTTACTTCTCCAGAGAAGGTAGATTCGGACTTTGCTTTTGTCGAAGTGTATTGTTCGCCCGCTTGGACGGGGCCAGATGTTGCTTTCAACTGGCCAGCATTAACGACAGAGCTTGAAGATGTGGCACAGCGGGTGATGCGAGGTTACTACGCTTCGTTAATAGGTGGATCAAAACTTCCGTGTGTAGACATAACCGATTTGCTTGGGTCGATGGTAAACCCTGTACTTAAGAACACGCTCGAACGAATTGTGGCGGAAATGGATGACATAGAAAGCCACACCTTTGTTCAGGAAGGAACCACGATCATTATTTCGTTTGTACTGTACTCCGGAGCGGAAGGCTCCGTAGCTCTGGAGCTGAACAATGAACTATTCTGACCTTCTTGTTATCGAGACACAGGAAACTGTTGACGCCCGGTTGCGGGCTGCGGCGGCTGTGAAAGGGGCACAACCTGACACGTGGAAAGATCGCGGGATAATGGCCGTGATTGTTTACGCGGTCAGTGTTGTATTCGTACTGATATACGACATGATCCGCTTCTTCGCAGGAGGAGCAGCTTTCACAACTACTTCTGTGGAGACACTTGCAGAACGGTGGGCATACTCCCAGTTTGGCTTGACGAGGTTGCCTGCTGAAGCGGCGGTGTTTTCAGTTACTGTGGCTGTGGAAGAGGGTCAACCAGCAGCGGACCTCACAACGGACTTCCGTATAAGCACCTCTTGGGGGCAGGAGTATTTTCTTCAGACCGCAGTCGTAGTTGATAGTGGTACTTCAGAGGATCTCCTGTTTCAAGCTGTAGTCGCCGGAATAGAAGGCAATGTTACACCGGAACAACTGGTGAACATCGTGACTCCGATTGTTGGGGTTACGATTACTCCGGTTGTGATCTACTCCTCTGGAGTAGATAAAGAAACGATACCGGCTCTTCACGCACGTTGTCAGCTTACCCTTGGAGGAATCGGGGCAGGTGCGCAGGAGTTCGTTCAGAACCTAGCCATCAATACGGATCCTTTGTTGACGAAGGTAAGGACACGCGTTGACAGTACTGCGGCAGGTGAGATGATTGTCTATGCTGGGCAAACAGCGGAGGCAGCAAATGTGGACCAGGTTGCTGCACTAGCTGCGGCAATTGAAGCCCTGCAAGTTTTTCAAGCTGTTTCTGTGACAGTGTTGGCCGCTACTCCGGAGGAGCTGGAGATTAGCGGAACGGTTACTGTATACCCTGGTCGTAAAGCTGAGGCAGAAGAAGCGGTATCTGATGCCATAGCTTTGTGGCAAGCATCGCTGAGTTATGGTGACGAGATCCCGGCTTCAGATATTTGGCGTAAGAATTTCGGTCTCGATGCTGAAGAGAACGCTGTGGTGGGTATATTTTCATCACCTGCAATTGAGAAGATAGTTGACTTACTTCCAAATACCGTGTATACTGGATCTCAATGGGGACTTACTGTTCTCGTCAATTCTTTGGTTTTCTTTGATTCTGCGGAGTAGTCTTGTTTCCGACTCGCGACAGATTTTTTGCCGAACTTCCTCGATGGCTTGTCAATTTGCCTGGATCACAAGTTTGGGCGGTTGTAGCTGCTATTGGCGAAGAATTGGAGCGGGTTGCGTACTTATCACGGATCACTTGGCAGAGTTGGCTGATCGTGAATCAGCCGGTTGATGCACTTAAGTTCTCTGGAGAACTCCGTAAGCTTCCTAGATACAGCCTTGATACAGACCAATCGTACAGGAACCGTATCTGGCAAGCTCTGGAGTTTTACAAGTTTTTAGGTACTAGTAAGAGCATAGTAGACACTTTCGCTCTTCTTGGTTATACAGCCGAGGTTATTTGTGAGAAGGATTGGACACCCGAGACGAAACCCGACGAAATCGAGATGTGGAATCGTTTCTGGGTTCGAGTTGAAGGCTTTGAAGTCGAATCTTGGAATCAGCCCCTGAAGACTTGGAATGAGCCAACTGAGGTCTGGAATGCGAGTTTCGACGGTGCCTTGTTGGAAGAGATGCGACAGATTGTGCTTCGGTGCCGGTTTGCTGGTAATCTCTTTGTTGGTTTTATTTTCGTGCAGCCGGGCGGATCAGAGGTCTTTGTCATTCTTAACGATGAGTGACTCCGGAGAAGTAATGTCCACGGAATATACCCCTCAGAACGTCAAACACGACACCGTAATAATTCCGGCCGGAAATGAGCCTCACGTATGGGATGACACTCCTGTTGATGGAGTTGTATACCCGGGTCCGTATGTGAAGGATCTACTCGAAGATCTCGCTGATAATGCCGAGCATGCTGAACAGGCCGCTTCAGTAGGGCCGACTATGTTTGCTGTGCAGCATGATCCAGCAACCGGTTACCATACAGGAGTATCTACTCAGTCTCCGGATGGCTGGGGTTCGTCATTGTTCGTGCAAGGTCCTCCGGAGAATCACGGCATTCCGATTATGCAGGTCATTGCTTCGATACCTGCAGGTGCGGCGCCGCTTATTACAGTTGATGACGATTCCGTGGAAGTTTCGGAAGATAAGCTATTACGAGCTGGGCAGACGAGACTGCGCGCGGGAAGTGCGAATAGTCTCAAACTGGCTATATATAATGATGTCGCCGACGACGACGATCAGCCGCAGTTGGCTGTGATTGATTCTGACGGTTCTCCATATCGCTTCTCTGTAGATAAACTTGGACGTGTTTTGGCCAACGCTCTTTCAGCAGATACCTTACTCGCGGAGACGGTAACGGCACAACAATTTCTATTCCACTCCTCCGGAGTGGCTCCCAAATACTATACGAAGCTTGGTACGAGCTTCGAGTTGGTTGAAACGACATTAGTCACGGATGTGGTAAGAGAAAAACCCGGGATACTATCCTGGCGTGGAAATACAGATACTGAATTTGAAGCAGAAGTAGTCTTTGCAGCTGACGATGTTATCACCGGTTTTCGATCATGTGTACAAATAACTGGTACTGCACCAGGTTCGACAGGGGCTGTCGTGTATTTGTACAAACTTCAAAAAACGTCTGGGGCGGCAGAAGCAATTGCTTTGCAAGCCTGGCCAGATACCGTGGCGACACGAACTGTCGGTGCGTGGGTGGCGACTTATGTAGACCTGATCACGCCACTTGCCGAAGCGATAGACCTTGAGAATAACGCGTACTTTATCCGCGTTCAATTCGAAGCTCCTTTTGGTATAGACGACGTTTCACGGCTATTTTTTGCTGAAATTCGTACAGAGCGCACTACACTTTAATTCTCTGGAGAAGTGATGGCAGACGTACCCGGTACTGGGTCGAATGGCAAGGTGCTTTTTGTTACAGAATTGGCAGCACGCCTCGATGCCATTCTCGACCAGTTGGAAGCCCTTGCAGGTGGCTCCTACGGAGCATTTGATTACTGTGAAGTCTTTGTTCCTGTGGAGGATCAGTTGGACTACCTGTGGGGTACAGGGAGTCAACAGGAGGGGGAGATTGATAGCGACGCTCGTACTGAGGCGCGCAATGCAATGGTGCAGTGGGGAGTAGCAATGCTTGCTCCACTGCTTGACTACACAATCTTGGAGGACAGACTTCGATTGGCAACAGGAAAAGCCCCTACTGCAGAGCAGGTTGCAGCTGGGGAACCTCTGGTAGTACGTGTGAAACGGTCTGCTACATAACCGCTCCGGAGAACCGGAGCACTTAAAAAGGAAGGCGGTATCTGATGGCTCTTCGAACAGTATTGTCTCTGATCCCGACAGCTGGAATTCTTCCTGGTAAGATCAAGCTGGACGAGGCGTTCAACTTCACCGGCACTTTGCAGAAGTCTGGCGTGGACATCGATCCCAACCAGAATCTGACCTATGCTCGAGTCAAGTGTGCTACTCTGGCCGACATTCCGAACCTGGCCTCCGGAGCACCCTCCGTGATCGACGGGTACAATCTCCAGCAGAATGATGATGTGCTGGCCTGGATGCAGGATCCGGCGACCGAGAACGGCATCTACAACGACGACACTGTCGGATCAGGGTCCAACGGTGTGATGACACGGGCGACGGAACGGGATGCGGCTGCGGAGCTTCCGCAGGGTATGCTGGTGTACGTGCAGAATGGCGCGGTGCATGGTGGGAAGTTGTTCAAGCTCACCTCGGCTGTGGTCACCATCGGCTCCGACGCTGTGACGTTCGAGGAGCAGGAAGAGGGCCTTTCGCCCATTACTGCAACCGGCGAGCCCGCGGCGCTGGCAGATGGCGATGGTTCGACGCTGATCTTCGATCTTCCCTACGCCGGAACGGTCGCACTCACGGTGTATGTGGATGGAATCATGCAGCTCCCGACGACGTGGTCCATCGGAGCAGGAACCGGAACCGGCGGTGTGGACGAGTTGACGTTCGGTGCGGGGAACGCCCCGGCCAACGGCGCCAAGGTCGAAGCGCAAGGTCTCCGTCGCGTCTGATCTTCTCTCGAGTAGTTCGGAGTTCTCCAGAGTAGTCTCTAACCGCAAGCCGTTGATCCTTGGGTCGACGGCTTGTGTTTTCTACAACAAGAAAAATTTTATTGTTGACCTTACTGCTGAGATGTGATATACTGTCTTCAGTTCAAGTGGTTAGTCTTCTATTTGAAATCGAAAGGAGACAGTATGAACAGTGCTTGTGCAAAGTGTGGTTGTGCGTTGAATGAGTGTGAATGTGACGTAGAAACGGAGGAGGCTCCTCTGGAGGAGGAAGAAAGGGAATACAGGTGTCATTGCTCAGAACACAGCCAGCAACTTCCTGTGGAGACACTGGAGGAGCTGAAGGAATCAGAGCTGGAACTGGAGACGCTTTCTGAAAAGCAGTTGCGACTGAATCTGGAGATACGACGCCGACTTCAGCGAACAGAATTCCAGTCCGAAATGCGAAAAACGCCAGACTGGTGGACAACTACCCTGTGATTCGCATAGCCGCAATCGACAATATCTTCACGCCCGGCGCCTACCAGGTCGTCGAAGGGCAATTTGTGTCCCGGAAAGGGCGGGACATCACCGGGTATCCGTACACTACCCTTGAAGAAGCCTTTCGACCGACAAATACCGCTGCCTGCTGTTCAGTGTATAACCTTCGTTCTCCGGAGGAGCCAGACGAACTCTTTCCTTGGGTTCGTTTCACTGGACCTCAGGCGCGACGGGAGTGTGGACTGAAGGTGTCTGTAGAGTGGTTACATCTGGAGTTCGACCTTGTCACAGATCCGGCAGGTCAGAAGGTTTGGCCTGGGGTCTCGCAGGACAAAGACGGTATCTGGCGTGCTTCCGACAAGGCAGCCGGGCTGTGTGAAATCTTCTGTGAATCGGTTTGTCCCGGTTGGAATTGGTATATGAGTCGAGGCGGCCTGCACATTCTTACACCGATCGAGCCCGTACCATATGAGCAAGCTTTGGCGTATGCTGATGCTTTCATTGAAGGACTGCTTCCTGCAGTGAAGAGGGTTGCTGCGGAGCTTCAGATACCGCTGTCTTTGGACCGGTCTTGTGCGCAACCGTCAAGACTTATGTATCTTCCACAGATTGATAAGCCGGGACAAGGAACCTTGCGCCTTCCACACAGTATGCAGGGCTTGGAAGCGTCGATTCGGTTGCCAAAGCCAACTTGGCTTGCTTCTCCAGAGAAGCAACGATCGAAGTCACCCCTGAACCTGGAGCGTTGTGAGCGAAGGTGGATGGAGAACTTTGCTGCCCGCTGGATGAAGTCACACTTTGATTGGCTGGCCCAGGCAAGGGTGGGGGATGGCGTTAACAATAGGTTGTACGCTGTGGGCGGGGATGTTCGACAGCTTGGTGATATAGGCTTGCTCGGAGATACGGAAGGCTGGCTCCGGGCCGCACTGGAGTTGTGGCCAGATGCACACGCCGAACAAGCTGTGTATAATGGTTACAACAACGGTTTTGGTACACACACCGTGGCGGTTGGTATCTCGGATCTCCAGCGATACCGAGATGGAAAAGAACGAGCACAGAAGCTCGCAAAACTTTTAAGATAACACTCCTCCAGAGAAGTCGCCAGAACAGAGGTACGTGGTGGAAGTTTCTGAGTACGCTCGACGAGAGTTAGCGGTAAAGATTCAACGCTTCTCTAACCTTGGAGACGACTCCAAAATCGAAAAGGTTATTGAAGCACTCCAGAGGCTCATTGGCTGGGCCGGCGCGGTATCTGCTACACTCGGAGAAAACTTTCCATCGAAAGAAGAGATTTACGATCAGGTAATTGAGGCTCTTAGATTTGATTTTGATACTGATGCTCTGGTGGCTGTTCTCGACGGGGGCTGGGATGCAGGCCAGATGCAGCCTGTCAATCTCGCGCGGTTAAAGGCGCAGGCAGATACCGCTTGGCGACAGGCGTTACTACGTAACCCTGTCACCGGTTTGATTGATACAGGTATCGCCAATCTCACATCAATTTTTCGTAACGACCCCGCTTGGGCCGGCTGTCTAGGTTACGACACCCTGCTCAAGAAGGTCACGATCGAACGACCCTTGCCGCTGGCGCTCGATGCTTCGACTCTGGACGAAATAGCTCCGGAGACATCTGTCGTCAAAGACTCACTCACTCAGGCACCGGATTTCGTACTGCCGGCCGTCATTTCACACCCGACAGCCTTCGGTCTTATGTCATCTTGGTTCTCAGAGGCGTGGCAACTTTCTGTGAACAGTAAGAATGCGCTGATTCAAGCCGCTCAAACGGCGGCTATGTTCCAGCGCTCTAATCGGGCGTTGGAGTGGGCTAAAAAACAAGTGTGGGGAGGTGAACTGCGGCTGATACCACCGCACTACGGCCAAAAAGATGCTCCGGAGGAGCCGAGTCGTCTAGCTTTATGTTTTACGGATGACATTGAATACGCCACCAGAGTTGTCACTCCTTTTCTTCGGATATTCGTTCTGTCGTTTGTTGCTCGGTTGCTAAAACCCGGCTGCAAAGTTGACACACTGCTTGTACTTGAAGGGCCACAAGGATTTCGTAAGAGCACGTCGATGGCCCTTCTTGTTCCACATAAGATTTATTTTTCTGACTCCCCTCTAGAACTTGGGGATAAGGAAGGGCTCCAGGCGGGCAGTAGTATTCTCATGCGGGAAATTTCGGAGCTTGATAAGCTCCTCTGGAGAAAGAACGCGGCCGAGCTTAAGGGCTGGGCACGTTCGAGCACAGATCACTACCGTGCACCTTATGACACAGAATTTAGGATGTATGCACGAACTTTCGTTACCTACTGTACAGTAAACGCAGAGGGAGCTTGGCTCAACGACTCAGGCAAACAGCGCGGATATATGCCGATAACTGTGCACCGGAATATCGATACAGACTACATTGCTGAGTTCCGAGGGCAAATTATTGCAGAAGCTATTGCGCTTTTAGCAGCAGGCTGGAGTTACTTTCCGAACGCGGAAGAGACACTTCTCATAAATGAGGAGATGAATACTCGCCTGGTTCCGAACGCCCTTACGGAAGTAATTCGAGAAGACCTGTATAGGTATGGGCTTACATTCGTCCAAACTATGGATGTTGCGCAAGTGCTGCTAGATGTAACGAAAGAACGGATTGACAGTAAAGTTAGCGCAAATATCTCCACAGCAATGACAGCCCTTGGTTGGTCTCAAGGGCGTGAATGGCGAGGGCCAAGTCGACTTGTCGGCTGGAAAGCCCCGACAACCTGGCGGCCAGCTCCGACAGGCTGGGATAGCGTAGCAGCGCCTCGCAAGGGACAATTCGCCCGGCCGGTCGGCACTTCTCCAGAGAAGTCGCAGTGGGCAGATGACTCGAAAGAGAACATCGTACAGTTTGATTCGCTTCGAAAGAAAGGCGGTATCTGATGTCTTACGTTAAGCCGCCTTTCAGTTGGAGCGGAGGAAAGCGAAAACTTCTACCTCACATTCTTTCACAGATACCGTACAGGATTCGGAACTTTTATTCTCCATTCCTTGGTGGAGGTGCTCTGGAGATAGCCGTATTACAGACAGCAACAGTTGAAGGAGACGTTTTTCTAAGCGACGTTAACCCTCGCCTGATCCAACAGTGGAAGTTTATTCGCGACTCGGTATCTGCCGTCCTCGAGGACCTTGAATGGCATGACTTAGAGTGCGATTTCGAGCAGGTGAAGGCAGACTACAATGCCGGGTTGCAATTGCCAGGCTCGTTTATCTATCTCGTTCAGAAGTGTTTCAGTGCGAAGTACCGAGAGAACAGCGACGGTACTTTCAATGGAACCTTCGCAAGTGACGGTGGAAAACCTTTGCCTTCTGAGGTTCAATTAAAAGAACTGGCTGATCTCTTGCGATTGACGGTTCTCCGGAGCGGTAGCTGGACCTGGCTCCTCGAACAGGAGATCGGAGAAGGTGACGTCATTTTTTGTGACCCGCCCTACGTCGGTACGGCGGTCAATTACGCAAAGGACGGCTGGTCTCCGGAGGAGCAGGAGCATCTCATTCGGTCAATGGAGTACTGGGCTTTTTGCGGTGCAGTGTGCCTTCTCACCGAAACGGATGCAGTACTGGAGACACTTCGCTATTTAGGTACGAGATTCGATTATGAAGCAGTGAAGAAAGTCCACACCATTTGTGGACTTTCAAATGAAAACACGACGGAGGTCGTCGTCCGAATCTTCGGATGATGGTTCTCCAGAGACAAACCGCCAGCTGGTGGTTCGGAGGAATTATGGCTTCAACAACGGAAAAAGTGGTTCTTCAAGTGGGTTCCAGTGCAGCACCGACGATTGCGATCAGCGTCAATGTGACGTTCACACAAGATACTGAAGATATCTGGACGGTATCAGGTAACGGCTTCGAGTATGTTGCTGCTTCAAGTGCCGAAACCAAGCATGCTGCACTGATCGGCTGGCTATCAAAAATTCTAGGTGTCGCTGACTGACGCGAAACGTTTTCGGAACACCTTCGAAAAGATTTTCTTGCCTTAACTCCCCTCCTGTGCTATACTTCCTCTAGTTTGTTCGTCATCAAATACCGTTTGTCAACCAGCGCTCCAGAGGAGCGACAAGGAGGAGTTATGAGTCAAGCATTTAGCAGGTGGCTTGAAGAGGTTGATACAGCAATGGCTTCTAGTACAGAGGGCCTGACACACGAAGATTTCGTCGATATTGCCTGGCGAGATCTGTATGACGCAGGGACGGATCCAGATGAAGCTTGTGACGAACTTGCGGAAGAAGACCCCATTTTCGCAGCAATGTGGGTCAGACCGTCTCTGGAGCGTTCCTGACATGCCTTATGACTCCCTCAAGAAAATTGACCTGCACCTCTGGCCGCATCAGGTGCAGTTCGTTGATGATATTCAGCGCGTCGAAGCTGGATGTCTCAATCCGATCGGTACAATGGCCACGGGTGGAGGGAAGACACGAGCCATTGTCGAGGATGTTCGTCGAACGCTAATGGGCGGCCAGTTTAGTACAATCGGCATCTGCTGTCATTCAGTAGATGTGTTGAGACAGCTCCTTGTAGATAATGATGGAAAACCCGGTCCCCTCACGGAACTCCGGATACCGTATGGTTGGGTTGCTGCTGGTGAGCAGGAGAATCAGTTAGCGCCGATTCAACTGATCTCTACTGCGACACTTCTCCGGAGACACGACTCCCTCAAGTACAGCCACCTAATGAAACGTTTACAGTCCAAAGGCACCAAACTCATCTTTGATGAAGTTCATCGATCTTTGTCCGGTAAAGTAGGGGAACTAGTTTGGACCTGGGACGCCTTCGTGAGTGGATATACTGCCACTCCCTGGAATAAGACACTCCCCCTTCGCTTCGACGAGATCGTTCCAGGTCCAATTCCGTCTGTGCTGCAGGCTATGGGATATTTGGTGTACAGCCGTGTAATAGAACCACCAGATACGGTATCTGCTGACGGGCTACCTGTACAAGCCGGAGATTTCTCCTCCGGAGCAGTCAGCAAGTTAATGCGGGAAAATCCCGGTGTGACGAAACGTATTGTACGTTTTATTCGGTCTGTTATTCCACACGGCAAAGTATTGTACTTCGTAGCCGACAAATTACACGCAGCTCATGTTGGTGCTGCTTTAGATGAGATTGGGGTTCCAAATGAAGTTATTCTTGCTGACACCGAAGGGCGTGCTGAGGCCCTCGGACGAATTCGCCGGTCAGTTGATACGTCTGGCATCTCGATTGACGTCCTCAGTACAGGAATTGACATCCCAGATCTCCGGAGTATTGTTTTCCTTAGACATACAATGTCTCCTATTGTCTTCTACCAGCAGTGGGGTAGAGGACTACGAACAGCTCCTGGAAAGGAATACTGCTGGATTTTTGACGTTGTTGGTAACATTGAGCGAATGCGAGGCATGGGGTTTCCCCCTCCAGAGGATCTTGATGAGTACCTTTTCGAAGGAACTCGCAAGAAAGGAACGCGAGAGATCGGACAAAAGACTTGTCCAGAGTGTGGAACACTGAATGGGTCCATGCGTTTACGATGCGTCGAGTGTGCTTATCTCTTCGAAGAGACTTGTCCTCAGTGCAAAGCAGACCTCTTCTTTAATCAAAACACTTGTCGAAGATGTGGTTACGACAAACGGACAGTCGAAGAGAGATTAGCCGCAGAAAAAGAGGCTGCGGCAAGGCTAGAGGAGCTCCGGAGAAGCTTCGAGGAAAATTTTTTATTTGACTCAACAGAGGAAATCAGCTATACTTATAGTAGATTGTGTCACGAGGCTTGGGCCGGTCGAAAGGCAATGGACGAACCGCTGAGATGGCTGAAAAGCATTCTGCGGGGCGGAACGGCCTTAGAGCTTCTGGCACCATATACGTTGCACACACTGTGGACGGCGGAACAGGTGGCAGGAGCAACAGAAGCTTGCTTCCGGGAGTATGCCGAGCGACTTTTGCAATACAGATACCGCAATGGCGGGATGATTCCTGGAACTGATGTCACCCTTCTGATGGGTTTGCAGTTTGGGCACCAGGGACGACAATTTTTAACAGAGAACTATACGACATTTGACAGAAAGACCGGTGGGAGTCTTTGGTATCTCCGGAGGAGAAAATGAAAGTTACACAACAACCGGTTGGAACAGTGGTTACGAAGAATCCAGTACCTGAGGCGGCTATCGAAGTAGCTCCAGAGGAGCCGAAGAAGCTGGTTCTAACTTTTCAAGTGACGGACTCTTTTCCGGTCCTTGAGCGAAAGCTCAAAGAGCGGTATCTGCGGGCAGTGATTAAGAGTCGTCGGGATTGGCCGCGTGGACGCAAGGAGATTGCGGAGGCTACCGGATTGAGCGCACCAACCATAACTGCGTGGTGTGCTGAATTTGACATTCCGCTCCCATTCTGATTCTCTGGAGCACTAAATGGATCTTTGGGATGAAGCAATGGCGGTTCTCAGACCGCCTCTGAGGGTTACTATGGACTTTATTGAATTCGACGGTCCTGCGACACTTCTCGAAGAAGACGATCTGTTTCTCATTGACGGTTACATCGGTGTCGTACTGAGTGTGGATGCAGATACTGTGCTCTTTGAGTGGAGACAAAGTCCCGATTGTACCCGCAATGGTGTGCAAGAGCGGCTGTCCCTTGAGGCAGAAGGGCGGATACTGTTCTCACAGAACTCCGGGCATCGAAGAGTGTCTCCAGAGACTCTTACCGAGGGAGACTGTTTCATTCTCGGGGTACTGATGTGGTTTGTTTGTGAGCCTGGAAAGTGTCGTGTGGTGTCTCCTGTAGGAGACACGGAGTTCGAAGCTCAGACCTATCCGTTGCCTGTGGACGGAGCTGTACTTGTTCTTAAGGCACCCTTGGCAGAGCATCTGCTTCGGGCGCAATATCAGGCAGTAAATCTGCCTCCTCCGGAGGAGCTTTTCGCTTCTCTTAAAAAGAAAGGACCAGAAATGAACTGTCCCACGTTGGATACACCTTTGAAGGACATTCAGGGGTTTCCGAGAAAGCTGGTTAAGGCGGTGTGCGACGCGTATCAGGGCGCTGTCTCAGTAGCGGATGTTACGTTCGAACACCTTATGGCAATCTCGTGGAACGACCTGTTCGTCATTCCGGGCTGCTGGGCAGGAGTCGGTGGCAACTCAGGATCGAACGCCCTCGCCGTCTTTTTGCAGAAGTGGGGAATCGAAAAGCAGAACATGGGCGAGCACTTTGTCATGCCGGGTTTGCCGGCCGAGGTATCTCCGGAGACCGAAGCCGAAGCCGAAGCCGAAGCCGAAGCCGAAGCGGTATCTGACGAGGCCGAGGGGATCGACGGTACGGTAGATGTGTTGGAGTACATTCAGAGTATGTACCCTGATTTTGACGCGATCTACACGATGCAGATGATCAGTGACGGCACCGGACGTAAGCACACTCAGCTCCTCGAACTCTCAGGATACTCCTGGGAGCAACTCGTAGAGAAGTGTGGCGAGACCTTGTCTCAGCATCTCTACGCGGTGCTACTGAGAGACGTTGGAGAGACGCTCGAGTTTCCGTTCCGGCCCTTCCTGCGACAGGATGTCCGAAACGACGGCACGCCCCTTCTGCCGGAGACAGATACCGCATTGCCTGTCAAGGAGACCGAAGTCGAAGCGCTGCCGGAAATGCTGGACAACCGAAATTCTGTAGCGGATTTTCTGACCTGCCCGTTGAGCGAGTACTTCGACTTCTCCGGAGCGGTGTCGAAGGGTTTCGCCTCGGCAGTGACGGACTTCGTCGGTGAGACTTTCGTCGGTTGGACCTGGGAAGAGGTATCGGCGTGCTTCGCAGATGCCGAGTCCGCTGTGGCCTTCTTCTCCTGGGTCACTGAGAACTACGCCCTGGAGAACGCTATTCAGGAGGAGGATGGAACACCGATGTTCGTTTGGGCTACTCCGCAGGAAGTGGAAGAGGAGACACCCGAACCTGAGGCTTTGACTGCCGAATTGACCGCATGGATCCAGGCGTTCGACGCACTGACGATCGAAGACAGGATTGCCGGCCTTGCCCGGCTCAATGAAAATATCCCATTCTGATCGGTTGTCTGACCACCCGGTCGGTCCTCTGGAGAACTAATCCGCCGCCTTGGAAGAGGCGGTATCTGATGAAAGAAAGGAAGCGAAATGCCAGTTCAACCTCCGAAGAAGTCCGCCGCTCAGCAGGCTGCGGACTATGAGAACCTTGTGCAGTTTGTGGGCCACCAGGCCCGCAGTTACAACAACCCGTCCGTGAAAGAGCCGGGTGAGTATACGAATTCCGCCCGGCTCGGGTGGGCCGAGTCCTCCGACGGAACGAAGTATCCCTGTGGGTATATCTTGAATGCCGGGGCATTCAAGATCGCCCAGGATGGGGCTGACATATACTACATCATCGAAGGAACCGTTTTGGCGTGCGGCTCCGGAGCAGTCGGGTCGCTCCGAATCAAGAAAGGGGAGTACCGGCCTGTAGATCTTACTCCAAACATGGGCGGATCGATCATGCAGCTCTACCGTCGACAAGCAACGGAGGGGCTTTGCAAGAAGTTCTTCCGGGCATTCAGCGGAATGAGCGAGGTCGAATACGACAACCAGGGGCAGGACTATGCCGATCAGCTCTGGGATAATCTCTGGAAACACCAATCGCTGGTCGGAATGACGTTCAAGGTAGATGTAATCCCGAAAGAGCGTTCTGAGGATGAGTACGGTCGGGACAGTACGACCTTCCCGAATGCCAGTATCTACCCGCTCTGGGATCCATGGGAAGATTTGTCCGTACTACCTGAGCAAAAAGGTTGGGAAGGAATCGAGCTGATCGGTGCGCCGGACTACGAGGTTCTCCAGAGCAGCAATCCGATTCCGCTGATGACAGTCACGAAGGCCGCTCCTCCGCCGGTGTCCAGGCCGACGGTTCCGGCTGCGAAGGCCGCTCCTCCACCGGTGTCCAGGCCGACGGTTCCGGCTGCGAAGGCCGCTCCTCCACCGGTGTCCAGGCCGACGG
>Ga0209417_1001289_pt1 | contig 47053 bp, 52 predicted proteins | sample RifGroF2_FD_184002 | JGI IMG/M metagenome (GOLD analysis project Ga0209417, IMG submission 184002) | Groundwater microbial communities from Rifle, Colorado, USA - Groundwater F2 (SPAdes) (version 2) | ecosystem: Environmental > Aquatic > Deep subsurface > Groundwater | place: Rifle, Colorado...
CGGGAGAAGAAATGAAAAAAGAGAAAGAAAAAGTATTTTCTGAAATTAAAATTCGCTAATTATTTTTTAAAAATATCCACTATTGTAGAATCTATTTCGGGGGACATTCTTAGATTGGAATATACTGCCCTCAATACCTTCTTTTTTTATTTTCTTAAATTCCGCTAAACTTAACACGACATAATACTGCTCTTGGTCCTTTATCACCGCGCGCCCACCCAAAAGTTCCAGCGCTTCTTTGAGTTTTTTATCTAGCATAAAATTAAATTATTTTTACAATTAAATGCTAGCTTATTTTAAATTGGCTGTCAATGGAAAAATAAAAAAAGACGAGGCAGCGCCTCGTCTCTACGGAATTTAAATTTGTTTCATGCTTCATGTTTCATGTTTCATGTTTTATGCTACATGCTTCATGCTTTTTCTATTTTAAGATTATTTTTTTAGTAATGCGTAAGATTTCTTTTTTGAAATAATTTTTAATTTCTTTCCAATCCGCCTTAAAAGTAATGTCCGGCAGTGGATCATTTTCTGCATCCTGAAAATAAACCAAACTTTTCAAAATATGATGATAATCGTGTGCCACAAAAGGATATTGCACTTTCAATCTCATTATCAAATCTTCCAATGATTCTACATTTTTTGCGCACCAATACAAATCAAAAAAATCGCGCTTGCGTCCGCGTTGTGAAATAGCGATAATTTTCATCACGGCGATATCGCGTGGTTGCAAAATTTTAATCGAACCATATTGGATAAATTCTTGTTTAGGAACAAAAAAAGGATAAGCGATAAAACTTATTTTTGCTTTAGACAGTTCGCCATATATTGTGTTATCTTCTCCAAAACTTGTTCGCCACTCTTTATTATTTGAAAAATTATTAAGTAAAGTTTTTGAATTAAATTTTTGTTTTGTGGTAAAAAAATCCAAATCCACTGACTTGCGATTCCCTGTTTGCAGAGCCAGCGCAGTTCCACCAGCCAAATACCATCCGCCTTCACTAAGCCAAGGTTGTCCAGACAAAAAAACAAACGCTTTTTTTGTTTTTGCAGGTATAATATCGAGATTATATTCTATTTGCTTTCTAGAAGCATTATCCATAAATTTTTTGTTCTCGGCATTAGTGAGCGAGATTTAGCTACAACTTTTTTTAGTAGCGATTTATCGTAGAAATTGTAAAGCCATCTAACCTCTTTATCATTACCAAAATCCAAAACGCGTTCAATGATATATTGAGCGTTTTTTTCTGTATCTATATTTTTTGGATTAGTATCCCAAAATAATGCCTGACGAAACTTTATCATATCTTACATTATATCATATTTTAGCCCAATTTGCAAGAATTTGCACCTCAAGGAGGCTTAACCTCCCTTTTGGAGGTTGAGCCTCCAAAGAATACCGAAATAAATCAAGTAATTTTACCACAAAAAAGACGAGGCAGTGCCTCGTCTCTACGGATACGGAATTTAAATTTGTTTCATGTTTCATGCTACATGCTTCATGCTTCATGCTTTTTCTATTTCTTCTCCCCACTGATTATTCCTTCAGAAACACTTTTTGGTACTTCGGCATAGTGAGAAAATTCCATCACATAGTTGGCGCGACCTTGGGTCATGCTACGAAGTTGAGTGGCATAACCAAACATTGAAGCGAGTGGCACTTCCGCGTTAATTTCTTTCACTCGCGCGTTGCCTTCGCCTCGATCATTCATTTCTTTGATGATACCTCGTTTGGAATTTAGATCACCCACTACATCGCCCATAAAATTTTCTGGAGTCGTCACTACTGTTTTCATAATCGGTTCCATAATAATCGGGGTTGCTCGGCGACAAGCTTCTTTGAAAGCCATCGATCCGGCAATTCTAAAGGCCGCTTCCGATGAGTCCACTTCATGAAAAGATCCATCATAAACTGTAGCTTTGATATCCACCATTGGATATCCCGCCAAAACTCCGCTATCCATTGCGTCCTTGATTCCTTTTTGAATCGGCGTGATATATTCCTGCGGGATAACTCCACCTTTAATTTCATCCACAAATTCAAAGCCCTTACCAGCCTCTTGCGGTTCAACTTTGACCCAGCAATGACCGTACTGTCCGCGTCCACCAGATTGTCGAATATATTTTCCTTCCGCTTGGGCTCCCGCTTTGATTGTTTCTCGGTAAGCCACTTGGGGTGCTCCGATGTTAGCTTCTACTTTAAATTCTCTTTTCATTCGATCAACAATGATATCCAAATGTAATTCTCCCATTCCGGAAATAATAGTTTGAGAAGTTTCTTCATCCGTTCGCACCTTGAAAGTTGGATCTTCTTCCGCTAATTTTCGCAGAGCCATTCCCATTTTTTCTTGATCAGCTTTAGTTTTTGGTTCCACTGCAATCGAAATAACTGGCTCCGGAAAAGTTATTTTTTCTAGCAGTATCGGATTTTCCGGATCACATAAAGTATCTCCCGTAGTGGTGTTTTTCATTCCAACTAAAGCTCCGATTCCACCCGTATGAATTTCATCCACTTCTTCTCGGTGATTAGCATGCATTCGCAAAATTCGGCCCACTCTTTCTTTTTCTCCCTTAGAAGAATTTAGAATATATGATCCAGCTTTTAACATTCCACTATAAACTCGAAAAAAAGTTAGCTGTCCCACGAAAGGATCAGTTGCTACTTTAAAAGCCAACGCAGAAAAAGGAGCGCTGTCATCATATTTAACCGCCACTTCTTTAGTTTCATCTTCTATTTCCGTAGCCTTGATTGCTGGCACATCAATTGGTGATGGCAGATAATCTATTACCGCGTCTAAAACTAATTGCACACCTTTGTTTCGAAGCGCTGTACCGGTAAAAACTGGAACGAGTGCCACTCGAATAACCGCTTGGCGCAAAGCTTGTTTCAATTCATCTTGTGAAATTTCTTCTCCATTTAAAAATTTTTCAGTAAGTTTATCATTTGTTTCCGAAATTTTTTCCACCATTTTTTCTCGCCACTCTTTAGCTTTGTCTAACATCTCCGCTGGAATTTCTCCTTCGTTGACAATTTCTCCCATCTCACCAGAAAAAGTATAGGCTTTCATTTTTATCAAATCCACTACACCAGAAAAATCCCCTCGTTCGCCAATTGGCAATTGCACTGCCACAGCATTGGGCGTAAGACGATCCCAAATAGTTTTTAGGGCATAATAAAAATCCGCGCCCTCTTTGTCAATTTTATTAATAAAACAAATGCGTGGCACTTTATATTTTTCTGCTTGACGCCAAACAGTTTCCGATTGTGGTTCCACGCCTTCCTTGCCGTCAAAAACTACCACGCCACCATCAAGCACGCGCAGAGATCTTTCCACTTCCACAGTAAAGTCCACATGCCCTGGAGTATCGATAATGTTGATTTGATGATCTTTCCAAAAACAAGTAGTCGCCGCTGAAGTAATCGTAATTCCCCGCTCTTTTTCCTGCTCCATCCAGTCCATCACCGCCGCCCCTTCATGGACTTCTCCAATTTTGTGAGTAATGCCAGTATAAAATAAAACCCTTTCAGTGGTCGTAGTTTTCCCCGCATCAATATGAGCGATAATTCCGATGTTGCGATATTTGTCTATACTATATTCTCTCGGCATATAATTTAATTTTTACTTTCTTAATTTTATTTATTCTCCTACAAAATTACAAAAATTTACAAAAATACAAAAGTACAAAAAACGCTTTTGTATTTTTGTATTTTTGTAAACTATTTGTACATTTGTAGGATTATGCGAAGTGTGCGAAGGCCTTATTAGCATCCGCCATTCGGTGGACATCTTCTCTTTTTTTCATAGCCCCACCAGTTTTATTTGAAGCATCAATAAGTTCATCGGCTAATTTTTCCGCCATCTTTTTGCCTTTTTTTGCTTTAACTGCATTTTTTATCCAGCGAATAGCCAAAGTAATTCTTCTTTCTCCCGCTACAGGAATAGGCACTTGATAATTGGCTCCGCCGACTCGGCGAGATTTGAGTTCTACCAATGGAGAAACATTTTTTATCGCTTGTTCAAAAACATTTAAGCCTCCTTTTTTTGTTCGTTCATGAATTATTTCAAAAGCATCATACATTATTTTTTCCACCGCATTTTTCTTCCCGTCTTTCATAATGCTCATCATAAACTTCCCCACCAGCATATTATTATACTTTGGGTCAGGTTTGGTATTTTTTGGATAAATTCTTTTTCGTCGTGCCATATATTCTAATTGTCGCTAATGTTTATACTAATGTATTCAAATAAATTATTCGCATTTATTAGTTTTTCCATTTGCAATTTATTAGCATTTAGTTACTCCTTAGCTTTTTCCCTCTTCGCTCCATATTTCGATCGGCCTTTTTTTCTGTTAGCCGTTCCAGCGCTGTCTAATACTCCCCGAACGATATGATATCTGACTCCTGGAAGATCTTTCACTCGACCTCCACGAATCATTACAATAGAATGTTCTTGTAAATTATGTCCAATGCCAGGGATATAGGCAGTCACTTCCATTCCATTTGTCAGACGAACTCTGGCAATTTTTCGCAAAGCCGAGTTTGGTTTTTTAGGAGTAGTGGTGGAAACTTTCAGACATACTCCTCGCTTAAACGGTCCGTTAGTATCTACGGGTTTATTTTTAATTGTATTGAAAACATATTTAAAAGCCGGCGTTTTATTTTTTTGCTTGCTTGTTTTTCTCGGCTTCCTTTTAAGTTGATTGATTGTTGGCATATAAATATAAACTAAAAAAATATGGAATCGAATGAATTCGTTCCAACATCCATGTAAAACAATCTTAAACGATTAGAAATATTATGTCAATAGCTCGACATTTTTAATTTCTAAACTCCGGAATTTTGTTTTCAAATGGACGGCCAGCTTTTTTCCAAGCAGAAAAAGTATTGAATTTTGCATAGTTGATAGTCATAATTTTTTCCTTAGCCTCATCCTTCCCACAAGTACGAGAAAAATACACGACATATTCTGGTTTTTTTATCCAACTCAATGAGTTGGCCAACTCAAAAAGATCACAAATAACTTTATCAGTTTTTTCTTCAAAATCAGAAAATGCGCTTACCTCAAAAATCATTTTGACATTTCCCTTTTCGCAATTCACAATCACATCCGCTTCAATATAGTGTTTACCTTCTTTTGGACCAACTTTCACATATCTTCCAAATTCGACAAGATCAAGTGGGTATTTATGTTTCTCAACTAATTCTACATAGAGTTGGGCTTTGACAAGATTTTCTTCTTGTTCTTTTGTTTTTTGGTTATCTCCGGATAAATACACCACTCTTGATTCATCACGGATAATCAAAGTTTTAGCAAAAACCTGCGAAGCATATTTTCTTTCTCCACCATCAGACAAACAAAATCCCCTGCTATTATTTTTGTTTTCCCAAAGTGCTTCAAATTTTTTCGCTGAAAGAACCACCATTTTAGGACAACCCCTTTCTGTGAGTGTATAATACACATCACCTTTTTGCACTTCTTCAGCAATACCAAAAATATTCTTTCTGGCCGAGGTAATCGACAAAGTTGTTTTTGCACGCATAATTGATTTTAAATTTAAAAGTTATGCGTACATAATAGCGTACATATTATTTTATAGCAAGCCTTCACATTTCAAACTTAAAAAAGAGTTTTCGCTCACAATCACATGATCAATTATTTCAATGCCCAAAATATTCCCCGCTTCCACTAATCGCTTAGTGATTTGTAAGTCATCGGCCGAAGGATTGACATCCCCTGATGGATGGTTGTGGCAAATTATTATTTGCGCGGCACAGTGGCGAATAGCTGGTTCAAAAACTTCCCGCGGATGAATCAAATTAGCATTAAGTATTCCCACAGAAATAATTTCCCGTTGAATTTTTTGATTGCGCGTATCTAAATAGAAAACAACGAAGTGCTCTTTTTTGTTGTCGCGAATATCTTTCAAATTTTCCCAAGTGTCACGCGGGGACAAAATCAGTTCAGTTTTTTTGCCATTGAGAAATCTGCGTCCCAACTCAAAGCAAGCTAAAATTTCCGCTGATTTGACAGGACCGAGCCCAGAAGTTTCTTTTAATTCGAAAAAACTAGCTTTGGAAAAACCTTCCTTGCCAAATTTCCTGATAATTTTTTTCGAAATTTCAACTACATTAGCATCCTTATTGCCAGTTCGAAGCAAAATCGCCAAAAGCTCTGCATCAGACAATTTCTCCGGTCCATATTTTTCCATTTTTTCCCGCGGTCGATCAACACGCGGAAGATCTTTTATTTTTGACATTTGTTTGAAAAAAATATTACTAAGCACTTTACATTTTCATCTCCCCCAAATTGCTAATCAAAACACTTCTAGCTGGCTCGAGGATATTTTTAGCCACCGCTTTTTCTTTTTGGATTTTTTCAATGAGATCATTCGCTTCACGATTGATATTTCTGGCAAGATTTTTGAGCAGTTGATTCTTGAATTTGACCGGCCACGGACTAAGATTAATAGCGTCATAGAGCATTTTTTGGATTTTAATTACTCTCAATTTTGCATCAAGATAATTTTTAGTAGCTTTTTTAGTGATAAGTTTGTTTTGATAATAGTGTTCGACATTTTCGATTATAGAATCGATAGTTGGTTGGATTGAAAAAGCTATTATTTCTTCCTTGAAATTTCCCGCTTTGTCCATTGCTGATATTTTAAAGTTATGCTCGCCTTTTGTCAGATAGGCCATATCAATTTCATTTTTAGAAAATATTTTTTCATCCAAAAATATTTTTGTTTTTTCTTCGTCCACTTCGGAAGAATCATCAGTAATGGAAAAATCTATTGGAACAATCTCATCACTTAGATATATTTTGTTTTGCGGACTGGAAATTGTGATTGTTGGAGCAATGACATCTTTTTCTTCGGTGATTATTTCATTTTCCAAAACTTCCACCGTTTTTTCTTCTTGAATTCCATTTTCCGCTGTGCCAATTATTTCGCCTATAATTTCACTGGCAACGCCAGAATCGTCTTCGGAAATCTTCGCTATTTCAATTCTATATTCCCCATCCCCCGTGCCTTGGGTAATGACTTTATATTCACCATTTTCCGGATTAGGAACGGTCAAAAATTCATTTTCTGTTTCATATCCAGAATAATACGCCCCGTCGATTTGTTCACCTTCATCCAAATTATTTATATTTTTTCCCGCCCATTGTCCGTTTGGGGAAACTATTTGAATGTCGATGGGAGAAAAAACTGAAGTTATTAATATATCCTTAATCATAGAATCTCTATTTTCATTTTCCGGTCTAATTCCAGTCAGAAATTCTAGGACATCTTTTTGTGCATCAGTAGGAAGATTGCGATGGACTGAATTAATTTCCATATATTCATCCGCTGGAATATTTTCACTCTTAGCTGATTCATATGGAACAGTTCCATCTTCACTTCCCTTTATCATTCCCCTATCACCAATCAATGGAATTTCAAATCCTAAAGGATAACCATGATCCCAAAATTTTCCCATATCAGCATTAATAATCTTAAATCCAGCAATTGTTCCCGTATCACTTCCAGCCTTTCCAATAATTTTATCGAATTCTACTTTCCTCAACTTAGCAATATTTTCCGCTTGATTCAGATTTTCCAAAAATTCATTTTTTGGATAACCACTTGGATAAATTTCATATTCATAATTATTTTCAACATCTTGCAAATAACTATATATTGGCAAAAGTTGTTCCAAAGAAGATACTGGTTTTTGATGAATGTAATCAAATCTATCCGCATATTGCCCAGCACTTTCTTTAACCTTTTGATCTAATATTCTTTTGGCATACAAATCAGATCCGCCCCAAAACCAAGCATCGCCGTCCCATTTCAAATAAGCTTCCGGCGCACCATTTTGTGGCGTGCCAAGTGTTATCAGTTGATCGATATCATCTGCATAATTTTCCGACTCAATATATTCTCGTGTCAAAAGTCCGCCCATCGAATGCGCCACTATGTCAACTTTCGACCAATTATTGGCGGTTTTTATTTCTTGGATTTTAATTTTTAACAATTCAGCGCTCTCAATATTACTTTTCTCCCAATCATATCCGAAGGTAAAAAGATCTTTTTCTGGAACATAACCATTATCCGCAAATTCCTTATATAGATTATCATAAGTATGCCAGACTGGATCGATAGTCCATTTTCCATTTATTTCTTGAGATCCCAAAATCCCTGGCACAATAATCACCGGATCATGAAAATTAGGTTCAGCAAGCCAGCTAGAAGAATTAATTGTTCCAGAAACCGGCCAACAAGCATTATATATTTCACAATTTTTAATCGGACCAGCAGGATTCCCCCACCAATTATAGCGAAAATCAGCTGTTCCAGAAGTTTTGGTCCGTATCACTTCATATTGAAAATTATTCAAAAACTTGGAACGATTAACTTTAACCGTTGAATTGCTTCCTGTTATAGAAACTGCAATTAAATTGTCATGAAAATTGACATTTTGCGCACTAAATTTTCCACCATTAACATCCACCGCCCCTTGCATCGGACCATAAGCATAAGCCGTGTTCAAAATTGATTTTTTTTCTGCTGAAAAAGCCGAAGTGCCCCCACCTGTCACATCTGCATTGATCAATTCAAAATTTCCTCCAGAAAGAACTTCAAAAAAATAGCCGTAAGAGCCATCCTTTTTCTTTATTTTCACCGGCTCGTTTAGTGTTCCTTTGATAATCAACTCTCCTTCAATATCAACTTGAGCATTATCCATAGTGATTGTCACTCCTTTTTTGACTACTACTGTTTTCCCCTCCGGTATTTCCATTTCTCCGCTAATTTCAAAGTCCTCTGTTATTTCCGTGTAATCTTCTTCTAGTAATGGATTTTCTTGAGAAAAAACAACGCGACTTATCGGAGAAATCGGAATAAAAGAAATTAAAATTGATAAAAAAATAACTAACGCTGTTTTATTTTTTTTCATTTTTGTTTTTTATTTTTAAAATATTTAATTATTAGATACATGTTTAAAAGAGGCCAGATTAATAATGAAAATATTTGTAACCATTTAATATTATAAGAATCAAACATAAATGAACCAATGTTTATTAAAAAACTTAAATTACCTAGCACTGAAAAAACAACCAACGCCAATAATTTTTTTCGAGTTATCGCTAGTATTATCAATGCAACCACAACCGAAAGCCCCAGAAAAAAAAGGCTAAGGTTTAAATCAAATAATGGATCTGCAAACATACTTTTTTCTCCCTCAACCTCCCGCAAAAATTATATTTATAATTCCAGCTTGAAGCGAGTTTTTTTTATTTTTATTTTATAAATCTACAATGATATTGTATCACTCCGCAAAATTTTGACAACTCTTCGGCTGTGGATAACTTTGCCTCCCGCCTCATCGATTATTCGAAAAAAGTGTTACTTAACATGTTACTGAACAAAATTATTTTAAAAATATTTCAATCATAAAAAAAACAAACAGTGATACTATAATGATACATACTTTATATCGTATAATAACTGGTTTTCTTTTATCAAAATTATCCAGAATTTCATTAAGCTCTTCTGTTATTTCATGATAAAGATAATTCAGCTTATCTTGATTATCTCTGTTTCCAATTATTTCCACATGCACTGCTCTATGCAATCTGCGAATATTTTCAGCTAAATGAAAAATTTTCTCTTTCTTCTTTAAATTACGAATTTCATTTTTAAAATCATTGAACTTAACTTTTTCTTCACTTTCTTTTATGCCCAACCCATTTAATCTTTCGTTTAATTCTTCAGACATTATTGGATTAGTAGAAACAATTTTCTTTATATGATCTAGTGCCGAATTAAATGCGATAACTCTTTCATTAAATAATGTAAGATGATCAATAAATTTGTCTGATATGCATGGAAGTTCTTTTGCTCCCCGTCGAATTATTTCTGGTATTGATTCAAATTTCAGAGGATAAATTATTTTAAGAGGTGAAAAAGATTTTTTGTCAGTGTATGTTTCTTGGGAATACCCGTCACCCCCAAGCCATGATTTTCCTAAAATTTCCAAATCACTTTTTAGAGAAATAAATAATGCCTTCCATGACTCTAAATCACGAGATAATACTTGGCAATATCCATAGAATGCTAAGACTACTGCGAAATAAGTTAACAAATCGGCAGAACGAATTTCTTTCCAAAAATTTAAATCAATGCAGATTATCATAATAAAAAATTACCTTATTTAAACAAACAACCCCTGCATCAAACCTTTCTTCCATTTTTAATTTATTATTTATTTAATTAAAACTGTGGATAACTCGTCTTTGCTAGTTCGGTAAATTTTCGGTATAATAGAATTATAACAAATCCATATCACAAGTCAATTATATGTCTACTCTAACAAAAAAGCAAAAACAAATATTGGATTTTATCAAATCCTACATAAGTAAAAAGGGACTATCCCCTACTATTGAAGAGATTAGAAAACACTTCAAACTCTCTGCAGTGTCAACCATTCATCAACATTTGGAAGCACTAGAAAAAAAAGACTTCATTGAAAGAAATGGGAGCTCAGCCAGAGGAATTGAATTGAAAAAGAAAAATCCTTTCAGTCTTATAAAAATTCCACTAGTCGGAGTGATAACTGCCGGTCAGCCAATCGAAGCTATAGAAACAATAGGGGAAAGCGTTATGATTGCTTCGGGTAATATAAAAAAAGATGAACAATATTATGCTCTTGAAGTTAGGGGTACGAGCATGATTGATGAGGGAATTTTCGATGGTGACATTGTGGTTATAAAAAAACAATCTTCGGCAGAAAATGGCCAGACAGTGGTCGCGATAATTGATGATAACGAAGCCACTTTGAAAAAAATTTATCGAGAGAAAAACCAATTTCGACTTCAACCCGCCAATCAAACAATGCTTCCGATCTATAGAAGAGAAGTTGAGATTAGAGGGGTGGTTATTGAAATAAAAAGAAATTTAGAAAATATCTCTAGCGATTCAAAGCAAAAATTATTCAGAACTCTAGATTTATTTGCCGGAGTTGGAGGAATACGATTAGGTTTTGAAAACGCAGGCTTTGAAACAGTTTTTGCCAATGATTTTGACAAGCAATGTAAAGACACATATGATTTGAATTTCAAAAAATCAAAACTTATTGTTGAGGATATAAGAAAAATTGGGATTGATGATTTGCCAGAGTTTGATTTTCTTTTGGGCGGTTTTCCCTGCCAAGCATTTTCAATCGCGGGATATCGAAAAGGATTCAACGATGAAAAAGATCGAGGAAATTTATTTTTTGATGTTGCGAGAATTTTGGAAGCTAGAAAACCAGAAGGGTTTCTTTTGGAAAATGTGAAGAATCTCAAAGGTCATGACAACGGAAAAACTTTTAGCATAATCATCCAGACGCTAGAAGATTTAGGCTATTATGTGAAAACTAAAGTTTTAAACACTATGGAATATGGGAATGTTCCACAAAACCGAGAAAGAATTTATATAGTTGGATTTAAAAATAAAGATTATTCAGACAAATTTAAATTTCCAGAGCCACAAAAATTAAAAATAAAAGTCACTGACATTTTGGAAAAAAATGTGGATAAAAAATATTATTATAATAGCAAACCACTTTTTGAGAAACTAAAAGATTTTGTAACCGAGGAAGGAAAAGTTTATCAGTGGAGACGCCAGTATGTGAGGGAAAATAAAAAGGGAGTATGTCCAACTCTCACTGCTAATATGGGAACAGGTGGACATAATGTTCCAATTATAAAAGACAAAAAAGGAATCAGGAAACTGACTCCACTTGAATGTTTTAGATTACAAGGATTTCCAAAAACATTTATCCTGCCAAAAAATTTAGCTGATTCTTCTTTATACAAACAGGCTGGAAATTCTGTTAGTGTCCCTGTGGTTACAGCTGTGGCGAAACAAGTCATGAGAGCGATGGAGACGAATATTTAAACTTCAAAATTCAATTTAATATCTTTAATCTTTTCTATTTGTTCCTGCAAGTATTTTTCATTGATATTTTTTTCTCTTAAATCAATCTTGATAGAATTAAAAGATGTTGTTATTTTTATAGCCTTATTATCATCTATCCACCTTTTTGGACGAATTCTTAATTCAAGTCTTTTTTTAGCTTTATATATTTTTGTGTTTCCATAATCGCTAGATATAAAATTGTTCAAAAAAACAGAGTTACGAGTTGTCCTTAACGTATTAACACTTACTGAATTTAAATTTTTTAAATTTAAGACTGCACCAGCAAAATAAAAGTTCGCGCCTACTTTTTGAACGCCTGGTCTAAGTATAAAAAAATAATAAATTTTCTTTATAAAAGGGTAATCCTTTTTTAAATCTCTGTATTTTTTCTTATACAATTTTACCCATTTATCCTTAATTTCTTCATAATTTTTTGATGAAAATAAAACGTCTAAATTAATACCTGCGTCTGAAAAATTTTGACCAAGTGAGGCCTCTCCACTTTCTAAATTTCTAACATTTCCCAACTCATCAACTTTAATATTAAGCATTTTTATATCCGCACCCCAATGCTCTCGATCATTATAAATGTCTACCGGATATGAACCGGCTCCGACAGGCTTAACATTCAATGCTTGCGTGAACCATTGTTCAATATGCTCTTTGGGTATCTGGATTGGTAAATCTTTTTGACCAGTCTTAGTTTCTGGCTGAGAAAACAACGATTTGATAATAAAATACCTTATTATATTTTTTGCTTTATCATCTAAAAAATTTGCTAATTCACTCTGCTTTAATGGTTGTATTACAAGTTTTTCCATAATTTTCTATTTTCACAATTTATTTTTTATACTTCCAATCCTTAATCATAATCCCACCAGCCACTCTTTTCACAATCACCTTCTGCTTATCCTTCCACCCCAATTCCCTCACAATTTCAATCGGCAAGGTGACGGCGATTGATTTTTTACCAACTTTGGTTAGTTTTCGAATATCTCTCTCGGTTGATTTTTTGTTTGCCATAATAATTACTTATTTAATTACGGTAATTATACTATACCCCCATCTCTCAATAAATCAAAAAAAACGCAACCTATTATTCCGCTCTTGTTTCTGATTCGTTCATAAAATTTTTATCGCAACTAATATTCTCCCAGTATTTTTAAAATCTTTTTCGAAAGACAGCTAAATTCTTTTTGCGATTGTTCCAAATTTTCTTTTGTTCCTTTTATATTTTCAAAACCATCAATAACTGGGTCAAGATTGAAAATAGCCTTATTTTTGATTTGTGCTAACGGAGATAATTGCCCAAAGTCTTTAATTAAGGCCAATTCCGACTTCCATGATTTTTCAACCAGACCATTACGACAATGCTTTTCTGATAAATACTTTTTAATATGCAATGGAATTTTTTCAATCCACTCTTCATTGCTTTTGATGGGTTTTTTTGAATATTGATTGTATGAATTTATTACATAGCCTATGAATAAACCTTCGCCATCCAGAACTTTGTTATGAGGAATCCCCTTGTCCTTTGCCAAAACTCGAGCAGTTTTTTTCCAGTTATCTTTCCATTCCTCAAAAGTGTTTCCTAAATTTTCAATGCCTTGAACGGAAAAAGCGTCTGGCATCAATGGTGTGATAAAATAATCAGAACCTAAAAATATTACTCTGTTTAAAAGATTAAGATTCGGAGATGTATCGATAATAAAAAGGTCAATTTCTTCATCCAGCCCTTTTTCGGTTAGAAATCTATCAATCGCACTTGTGATAAAAAATCCTCGTTCAACGCCTTGTGCCGCCTCTCCATAAGATGAGATTAAGGAATTTTCATATTGAGACAACTTAAGACTACCTGATAAAATAAATAGATTATCATTGGTTCCAATTTTTTCAAAATTAACATTCTTGTCTATATCAGTGCCACCTTTAATAATACCTTCAAGAACTGTATAGATTGTTTTTTGATTATCAGAGAACAGATTTTTTTCAAACATGCCAAGTGCCAGCCTAGATAAATTACACTGCGGATCTAAATCCACCAAAACAGTTTTGTATCCCATCTCTGAAAACTTAACCGCACAATTAAAAGCCAGTGTAGTTTTGCCTACCCCACCTTTATTATTGGCAAATAAAAGTTTTTTTGTTCTGGCGAATTTCATATTCTAATTATAGCAGATGTTTATCTTTTTACAATTTCCCCGCAAAAGCCTTCCTCAGCACCGACTTTTTCAACTCCTCCAAATCCGCTAGTTTTTTGCCTTTATTTGCCTTTATTTTTCCTCCGGCTTATCCTTCAAAAGACTCACCAAATATAAACTCACATACTTTCGTATTTAGCTTATTTCGTATTTCGTAAAATTTAATATATATTCAAAAACTTTTCCCGCCGTCACAGCATAAATATTATGTTCACCGAAACGAGGCGTAAAAAATTCTTGTATTTCATTTTCATGACGCAACCAAAATTTTTGCCCATTTTCCTGTTTTTCGATTTTTTCGATTTGAAAAATTCCTGTCTTTTTGGTTTTGCCAAAATATTCCACTTGCGCTCGCGATTTTTTTGAAAGATTTCTCACTCGCGCGTTATCATAATTCAAAATAAGCGCACCCGATTGCAAAGTCTGCCGGGCTAAATATTGATATTCTAAAAACAAATTATCCATCCCAGAAAAAGATTCAATATAGCGCTGATTGATTTCGCAAATGATAGAAATTTTTGGCTTGATAATAGAAAGCAAATAGCGCATATCCCCTTTTTGAGAAACGCCTAATTCCAGCACCAAAAATTCGGGAAAGTTTTTTTGAAAAATTGCCCAGAAAGCTTTCCCAATAATCGGAAGCCACGCGCGATAGGAATTATATCCACTAGGAATATTAAGAATCGCCAAAGGCAAACCGATTTCAGTATTAAAATTCTTCGGATTAGCTCGCACTGTCTTTCCTTGAATTTCCAAAATTTTTCTAATTTCATCTCGAATAAAAGTTTTATTAGAACTGCCAGAAATCGCCACCACAGTGGGTCGATGAATAGCTAAAACTATTTTTGTCACATATTTCAGATAATATTTCAAAATTGTTTTGCAAAAAAATTTCATAGCACACTTTGTGGAGGCTCAACCTCCCTTTTGGAGGTTGAGCCTCCAAGAGAATTATTTAAAAATTTTCTCCATCCTATCAAACGCTCGATTGATGTCAGCTTCGGTTCGACCAAAGCTCAAACGAATGTGATCTTCGCCACTCGGGCCAAAAGCCACTCCGGGGACAACTGCCACTTGCGCTTTTTCCAAGAGCCAAAAAGCAAATTTGAAAGAAAAACTTTCCGGCGCCTCTATTGAGCTAAAATCAAAATCCTTTTTTATAATTTTTGGAAAAACATAATAGGCGCTTTCTGGTCGGACATAACTAAAAATATTTTTCAACTTATCGAGTCGTGCGCAAATCAAATCCCGCCGTTTCAAATACTCATCGTTGAAAAAAATTACATCTTTTTGCGCCATTTCCAGCGCCCCCATGGCGCCATATTGAGAGATGACGGGCGCGCAAGTGACCAGTGAATCATGCACTTTCAAAATTTCTTGAGTGACACTTTCGTCGCAGTGGAGATATCCCACGCGGTACCCCGTCATCGCATATGATTTGGAAAAACTAAACAGTCGAATCACTCTTTTTCGCAGTTCGGGAATTTCTGCCAAGCTAAAAATTTTTTCTTTTCTGGCAAAAGTAAAATCTTTATACACTTCATCCGAGATTAGAAATAAATTATGCTTTTTAGCTAACTCGGCTAAACCCAAAAGTTGTTCCCTAGAATAAATAGTACCCGTGGGATTGTTAGGATTACAATAAAAAATAGCTTTGGTTTTGGGCGTGATGGCTTTTTCAAATTTTTCTAATTCAAAACTCCAGCCCTTTTCTTCATTGAGCCCCACAAAAATTGGTACGCAACCGCAAAGCGTGATCACTTCGCGGTATGATGTATAAGTTGGTTCAGGAATAATTATTTCATCTCCCGAATTGGTAATTGCAAAAAGTGTGGCGGTGATTCCTTCAATCGAACCCGCGGTCACAATAATTTCTTTTTCAAAATCATAAAACATATTATCCTCGGCCAGCTTGACTTCAATCAGTTCGCGCAGTTCCAAAAGTCCTGGGGAAAGTGAATATTTGGAAACAACTCCCTTTTGCAGTGCCAACTCTATGCGTCTTTTTATCCCTGACGGCGTATCAAAACTGGGCACGCCTTGCGCCAGAGAGATGACATCCGGAAACTTGGAAGCTCGCAGTTCCATTTGTTTTATCACCGAAAGTCGAAGATCTTTTGTGCGTTCAAACATAAAAAATTACGCCTTAAATTCTCTTCTAAGTTTATTTTTTTGGGCTCTTTTTTCTTGAGCAAACTCAATTAGCAAATCCAATAATTTGGAATAATTTATTCCTGAAGATTCAAACATTTTTGGATACATACTAATACTGGTAAACCCTGGTAAAGTATTTATTTCATTGGCATATAATTTTCCGTTTTTTGTCAAAAAGAAATCCACTCTTCCCATACCATAACAGCCTAAAGTTTTGAAAATTTTTACCGCCGTTTCCTGAATTTTTTTTATCGTTTTTTTATCCAGATCAGCTTTTGGCACTGGCACGGCGGAATTTTCATCGATATATTTCGCTGTGTAAGAATAGAAATCGCTGTTTAATTTTATCTCCCCTGGGATAGAAGCAATCGGCTTATCATTACCCAAAACACTACACTCAATTTCTCGGCCAGCTAAATTTTCTTCTAAAATTATTTTAGTATCAAATTCAAAAGCAAATTTAATGGCTTTTTCTAATTCTTTTTTATTGTAAGCTTTGGAAATTCCAACAGATGAACCCAGATTGGCTGGTTTGACAAAAATCGGAAAGCGCAATTTTTCAATCGCTCCTGCAATTGCTTTGGTACTACAATCATTTTCTTCCCAAGCGCAAAATTTTCCAATTTCAATCCCCGCTTCTCGAAATAATCTTTTCATTACATCCTTATCCATCCCAACTGCCGAACCCAAAACTCCTGGGCCGACATAAGCAACTTCCAACATTTCTAAAAAACCTTGCAGACAACCGTCCTCTCCGAATGTTCCGTGAGTAATTGGAAAAAAAACATCCACGCTAGCGATTTTTTTGCCGTTAGCCAAATTTATCAAATATGTTTTTCCGTTATAATTAGCTACTGTAATCAAAATTGATTTTGGATTCAGTTTTATTTTTTTTGTATCATTAGGATTGATCCAAAAATCTTTTGGCTTTCCCAATCTCCAATTGCCATTTTTATCAATGCCAATCAAGTGAATGTTGTATTTTTTCTTATCCAAAGCGTTGAAAATCGATCGACCAGAAACCAAAGAAACTTCATGTTCACCGGACTTTCCGCCAAAAATAATAGCTAGATTAATTTTTTTATTCATAATAATTTTAGATTTTTAACTTTATAACTTTATAACCTTATGAACTTTATGAACTATTCTATGCAACAATCAATGGCTTTTCTGACCAGTTCGCCAAGCTTTCCCATAAAACCAGATTTTGCTTTGTCATTTTTATCTAACGCTTGCTCGTCAATTTTTTTTACCTCATCCGTACTAATCACTTTCATATTTATTCCCCAAAATAAAGAATAAAGATCATACGCTTTGCCAAAAAGTTCGCGCGCTTCTTCTTTCTTGCCCATCCCCTGTTGTTTAGTACCCACTTCCATCAGTCGCATTGAAGCTGCCAAAAGATGTTTTGAAATACACCAAACTTCCCCTTCTGGCTCTTTGACAATTTTTCGCAAAAGTTCCCCGCGCATTTTTCTCACTTCTTGCAAAAGATCAAAATATTCCGGCTTATTTAATTTCGTGCCCGTAAAAAAGAAATGCTCTTCAATGCTCACCAAATTCATAATGGCAATTGACAAATCCTGATCCGAACTCAAATCAAGCTTGTCCTGCTTTTTCATGGTGTCAACTTTTTCAATTAGTTCATTAAGATTTTTGATTGGGTTATTGTTTTGTTCCATATATTTGTTATTCCTTACGAATTAAGAACTTTTACCCGCCTCGCGTCGACGAGCAATCGTCTTTGCGAGTCGAGGCGGGCGAATGTACTAATATGAACTAAGTAGTTTCTTACTGTTTTATTAAATTATTCGTATTTCGTACATTCGTACCGATTCGTAATTCGTAAGGGCTTCAGCAGGTTAAAAAATAAAAAACTCCACTTAATATTCCCAGCATCACAATTGGCACGACAACTTTTTGAAATGGAAAAAAAACTTTTCCGCCATTTTTCTTTTTCAAAAAATCATTGACAAAAACTGCCAGTAGAAAAAAGACACTTCCAAAAATTATACCGAGCAAAAGTTTATCTATCCCCCAAATTTCATTCATTGGATGGCCGATAAATTCACTTTTATACAGTGGGCCGACAGTAAAAACATAAAAAAGAACCGTGACTAGAATTTTTCTTCCATAAAAATTGATATTTTTTCTTTTTAACCAATCGATTGTCCAAATGATTACGGAAATCAAAAGTCCTCCAATCCACAATCCAGAAATAGAATCATCCACTCCCAAATATCTGGAAAGCCCAACGCAACCGCTCACCGCCACCACACACACCGGACAAACCGCTTGCGCACTGTGAGCAAAAAGAAAAATTACAATTATACAAAATGATTTGAAATATTTTTTGCATTTATTGATCATTGTTTTTTGTTTGCAGACACTGGATGTCTTTCGGCTGTTACTGTCGCGAGACATCCAGTGTCTAAAATTTCTTACTTCTTTTTATATTCCTATCTTATCTTCAAAAAATTTAATTATATCTTCATCACCCATATAACATTTCCCCTCTGTCCAAAGAAAAGGCACACCGATTGAATCTTGGGCAATCCCACATTCAGTCGCTTTTTGCTTGAGCACAGCTGAATTATCTTTATTATGGTAAACTTCCGCTTGGGAAAATTTTATTTTTTCCGCAACTTTATTTTCCTCAATATACTTTTCTACAACTTTGCAATGCGGACATTCTCGACCATAAAAAAACATAATTTCAGCATTAGAATCAATTGGCAAATCCACTTGCTCATTCTTCTCGCCACATCCCGCAAAAACCAAACTTATTGAGAAAATTGCAAGAAACAAAAAAAATTTTTTATTCATTATTTTTTAAAAAATTAATTAAAAATTCGTAAATTTACATTACTGGTTAATACTATCATAAAACTTTGTTTGTTTCAATATTTCGCATCTTTTTTTGGCTTAAATAAAGCTAGATTAAATTTTATTAATAAAGTTTTAGAGCTAAATTTTGCAAAAATTCCAACCTTTAGACTCTAAGTGTCTAACTTTATATTGACTAAGCCTTAACCTATTTTGTCATTGCGAGCGAAATGTAATGTAGCGAAGCAATCTCGTAAAAGTAAGATTAGCTATTATTATAAAGGGATTGCCACGGTCAATTTCGATTATCATCGAAATTTCCCTCGCAATGACAGAAGAAAAAATACCACACTATTTGTTAAAGAACCAACTATTTTTTTACTCCTCTTTTTTAAAATAAAAAACAGCCCCGATTACTCGGAACTGTTTTTATTCGCATACTACTATTAATAGCGGTCTCTTCGTCCGCCGAAATCTCGGCCACGACCATTTCCGCCTCCGAATCCGCCCGCGTTTCTTGGGCGATCTTCTTTTGGTCGAGCTTCATTCACTGTCAAGGCTCGTCCTTCTATTTCTTTTCCATTGAACATATCAATAGCTGCTTGCGCTTCGCTGTCAGAACTCATTTCAACAAATCCAAAACCTTTGGATCGTCCGGACATTCTGTCAGTGATGATAGTCGCTGAAGAAACAGTTCCCGCTGCGGAAAACATTTCTTTCAAAGCTTCATCATTTACTCCGTAGGATAAATTTCCTACATATAGTTTTTGTGCCATTTTTTTGCCTTATTAAATTAATATTGCAAGGCGACCTCTCTCATATCGCTTGTCCCTTACTTTTTTTAGATAAGGCAAAACTTACTGAGAAGACTTACAACTAAAAAGATTGTAGCTTAAAACACGAAAATCGTCAACTTGGATTATATTTTAAAAATGCTTTTAATAAAAAACTGACCCCCGTCACACAGCGTGTAGACGAGGGCACTGGGAGCTATCCTTTTAGCTCCGGTATCTGCGGTTATCGTTTCAGGCAGCCGCCAGCGGTCATTGTGGCGATAATTGTCATTACTGAACAAGACGGGGGTGCTTTGGAATACATGGCAGTTCTCCCTTACTTAAAAAGGATTTAAAAAAAAAGAAAAAAAAATCAAGCTACATAGCTACGAGCTACGCGACTTCTCGCCGAAGAGGTGACGGCGAACTACAGTTTACCTCTTTGAATCTGCGATCCCTTCCTTTGAGCAAAGGCTCTCATAGGCATTTCCTCCTAGCTTAAAGGTTTTCGGTTTAGGCCCGAAACTCATCAGGCAGTGAAAAACGATAACCAATATTTTTAGCTGTTTTATAAACAGCATAATTTCGAAAGAACAATTCCTTATATCTACAAAAATAGTACTATTACTCAAAAATTATGTCAATACACTTATGAAAATAAATCTATGGAGTAGTTTTTTCTAAATCCTGTACTTCTGGAACTTCATCTATTTGTGGTTGTTTAGATTGATCACTTGCAGAAGCTTCTGAATTATTTTGCTCCTCGATTGGCACTATTTCGGGCACAACTTCCGGTGGCAATTCTCCTTTTTGCAATACGGCATATCCAAAGAAAGCGCTGAAGCGATTGGACCAAATCAAAACATTGAAATATTTTTCCAAATCAACTGACTTATCGATTGAATAATTGACATTTCCAGTAGTTGATTTCATTGGTCCCAAATCAATAACATCCTTTTTATCCAAATTTAAAATTGGCGAAAGATAAATATGCATATCTTGCCCATTGACCATTTCAAAATCCTCTAATCGCAAAAAAATATCTCCTCCGCTTTTAACAAAAAGCGCCTTACCTGTTAAGACTTGCTCGACATTATTAAATCTTCCTTGAGCAATTATTTCTCCGCCCGCCGGAAAAGTTTCGTCCAAGTTATCAATTTCTATCACCTTACCTGGTTCTTGCAAATCAACCGAAATTGAATTTTTCGGCAGTGAGTGCGGAGCATTTTTTTTCTTTTTTACCAGAAATATTATTCCCCCAATGATTGCTAAAATTAGAGCTACAACCAAAATTAAAAACACCATCTTTTTCCAAGTTTTTTTCTGATAAGTTTTGCGCATTATCATCGTCGGTTTTTTGAATTTTTTTATTTTCTCAATTATCTTCTCAAATATTTTTTTAATTTTATTTTTCATTTTTTTATTTTAATTAATTCCAAGATAATTATAATGCAATAATGAAAAACTCGCCAGAAAAAACTTTTTAGGCGAAGTCTTGATTTATCTGAAACATCTTGTTATAATCAATTTGTTTTAAAAATTGAATATTTATTCCGCGATAGCTCAATGGTAGAGCAGTTGACTGTTAATCAATTGGTTCCAGGTTCGAGTCCTGGTCGCGGAGCCTATTACCTGTTTTGGCATATTCAAGTATCCCCGTAAAGGGGATTTTTGCTTCAAACAGGAGCTTTTTGCCCTCAAGAAAAAAGTTCTGGTGAATAAAATTTAAAAGTTGCGTTTTTTCCTCAGGTTCAGAACTTATAAATAATTCGTAGGCTTTTTGACTGATATCAAGGATTTTCGATGAAGTAACGAAAAAGTTCTGGTTAGCTTTTGAATGATCGTCGATTTGAAGCAATAAGTCCTGTTCTTTCACTTTCCACTCATTCATCATCTTGTCAAATATGTCAGTAGTAATTCGCCCATCAAGTCTATCCTCATACGCAATTCTATAGCTATCTCTAATTCTTTTTAATTTTCTTTCTAGCGTGGCTATATTTTTCTCGCAATAAGACTGCTCTGCGTCGTGAATGACTCTCAAGTCCCTTTTGAGTACTTCGAGCGCTTCAGGGATGAGTTTTAGACCTTTCAGGGAGGATGCAGTTTGCTCAATTAAATCTTCTTCTCTTATCCAAGTGACATTTTCACAGTTTCCTGAATAATTTGTGCAATGGTAGTATATATATTTTCCTTTTTTAATCTCGGGAGTTATTAAGCACCCGCACTCCTTGCATTTAATCATTCCTCTAAAAATATAAGGGTTATTGGTTCGCTTGAAATTTTGTTTGTTATATCCTTCTATTACTGATTGAACTTTATCAAATAAATACTTTGAAATTAGCGGTTCATATTTATGCGGATATAGTTTTCCCTTAACTCTCATCACTCCATAATAAAATGGGTTCTTCAAAATAGTTTCAATCTGACTCGTAACTATGGGAACTCCGCTCGGGCGGTTTGTCAGTCCTCTTGCATTCATTTCCTTCATCAATTTTTTCATTGAGTATTTCCCAGAAGCATATAATTCGAATGTTTTCTTTATTAAAAAATCTCGCTCCTTGTCCGGCACAATATCTTTTTTGTTGTCGGAGAGCGTTATATTCTTGTAGCCAAGATAGGATTTCCCAATCCATTCGCCATTTCGCAATTTTTGCTCATAGGCTCTTTTTACATTGTCGCTAATTGCATCTGAATAATATTTTGCTAAACCAAGATTTATACCAAAATGAAATTTTTCCGCAGCGGATATATTTGGTGTGATAACTAAATTATCAGAAACAAAATGCAACTCAATTTTATCTTCCATTGCAAGTTCATACAGAGTAGCTACTCTTTTATCAAAAACATTTCTGGAAAATCTATCAACCTTATCAAAACAAACTGCAAATTTTTCTTTCGGATGAGATTTTAAATAATTTAGAATTTTATCAAACTCATCTCGTTTAGTTTTGTAGGCACTCTCATCAAAACTGAAAATTTCAACTACGGGAAATTCTTTTTGTTTACAATAATTTTTAAGACGAACGAGTTGAGCCGGAAGTGAATTTCCGGCTTCTTTTTGTTCTTCAGTTGAAACTCTAGCTAAAATTATTGCTTTCATTTTTTTAATAAGTAATTATTTTGTTTGTTGTTTCTGATGTATCATCAATCCCATTTAGGAATATTGTAAATTCGTGCATTTTTGAATTAGCGTTCTTTGTATAGCTTCCGACATAATGCTTACCAACATAATCCATTTCTGACTGTGTTGGGTTTTCAAGCATCTTGCCTTGAAGATCGGCTGATTTTTTATCTGTATGCACAAAGACAAAAGCATTTCTTTCATTTTTCAAATCTTCTCTTAATGTTTCGCCTAAGGCAGTCATATTATCAAAGTTCAGATATTTTGGATCTATAACAATTCGTTCTCCTTTTCCGCCGTTATTAATACTCCACTCTAAAACAACTTCGTAAGGTATATTTTTTTTCTCTGGCTGTTGAACTATGAGCGCTTCATCTTTTGCTTTTTGTGTCTGAGTTGGACTGGAAACAGTTGTCTTTTGGTTTGATGTTTGAGTGCTATCTTGCCCAGTACTCCCAATTGTACCCATTGAAAAAATAATCACAAATGCGGTAGCTATCCATTTTGCCTTGTTGCTCCATTGTGTTTTTGCCCAAATATACCAAATAACAAAAATTGGCAATATTATAATCGCAACTATTACGCCCCACCAATTTTTATACCATTCTTTTTTCTGGCTGTTTTGTGCCTCGCCAGTAGGCTGTTGATTTTCCATTTTTTTAATTATTAAAAAATTATCTCTTAGGCAATCTCCCGCCACTTTTTAAACATTCCTCGATTGAGTTGTAAGGTGTGAAACTAAGAGTTTTATTATAGTAAGTTGTTCCCGGAGCGTGGCAAATTCCAGTTTTACTTTTTTTCACGACTGATCCGCTTGAATTATTTGTAGCTGACGAAACTATTTCAGGCGAGCTGTTGCTATCTGCAGATTTTACAGCTACAGCTTTTGTAGTATCACCATTACAAGTGTCAGCGCTCCATAGTCCTTTTTTATTTTCTCTAGCTTGTTTTTCGGCTTCTTTGAATTCAGTTTGATATTTATATGGATTACTTTGATAAGTATATTCGTGAGCATATCCTTCGGCTATCATATATTTATTAAAAAAAGTTCCGTCTTCTAAATAAACATATCGCAAAAGTCTTTTATAGCTATCTCTTTCGTCTTGCGAATTATCCGCTTCAATACTTACCATTTTTCCACTTAACATTTCCTTAGCCTTATCGGATGCTTCTTTGCCAAAGCATTGCACTACTTTTCTTGGGTCAACTGTTTCGGGTGTGTCCATTCCAATAAGTCGTATTCTTTCAATCTTTCCATCCATATCAATATCCAAGGTATCGCCGTCAACAACTCTTGATACCTTAAATAAAACTTTATTCGTTTGTTCTATTTTTTCTTCTTGCAATTCAGCTACTTGTTCCTCTGTCTTCTGCTCTATTTTGTTTTCACTTTCAGGTTGTGCTTCTTGGGCATTTTTATTAAGAACAGTTTCGTTTTTTTGAACATTTTTTTCTTCTTGACTGCTAGAAAAAATACCGAAAAGAACAAAGAAAAATATTACTAAAACAATCAAAATATTTCTGTGATTTTTATCATAATGCTTGCCTTTGAAAATTAAGGAAAAGAAAGAAGGGAAAAATTCGCCTATTATTAAATAACCAGCAGAAATTAAAAACAAAATTAAAAATAAATCATCCATATTCTTATTTTAAAGCATTTTTTAAGTTATCAATAAATTCAGTATCTTTCGAATGGACCACAATTAACAAGGAATTGTTTTCGAAAATAATACTATCAGCGGTTTCCATAGTTTCCTTGGCGTTTTTTTTGGCATCTTTTTGTGCTTCGTTATATTGATAAATTTCAACATTAATATCATTAATGTTAATCTTCGTTCCATCATAAGCCCCAATCATTTGATAATAGGCTTCATTTTTTTGTCCCGCAGAAAAACCAGCTACTTTTAATTTTTCTATTGCATTATCAATAGTCTGCGTTTCTTGTTTTTTATCTTCTTGTACAACACTCACGATACTGTCATTTTTTTCAGATGAATTAGTTTGCTTATTTTCACAACCAGTCAAAAAGCTAATTGCAAAAATTACTAAAACGATACCTACAATCTTTTTCATACTTTTTTATATTAATAATTAATTTTGCTAGCTGGAAATACAAAGAACTCCCCGCCAGCAGTAATCTTTCGACTACCATATTCCTTTCGAAATATGACCATCCCTGGATACTGAACGAGGAGTTCACTATCAGGGATGGATTTTGTGCCATATCCTACAGAAAACTGCAGGGGTTAGGCATAAATTGTTAATTCAATTATGCCCTTTTAGCTGATAAAAGTAAAGTAGTGCTTTTCCCCTTTATTTAAAGTACAAAATGCCTTGTTTTTCAAATACTTAGTGCCTAAAAATGTAATCCAATGCAATCCAATGTTCTCGCCATTAATTGAATATTCCTTTCAATTTTTCCCTTAATTCTTCAACCTCTGAGTAGTTATTCTGCATTTCAATTTTCTGCACTGCCTTACCTTCATTACGATCCTGAATATCCTTACTCGCTCCTAGACGAACTGCGCCCGAATAGCGCTTACTCAAAAGAGCAATGACTGTTGAAACAGCTAGACTATGAGCATTTCGTCGATTGCATATTCCTTCTTTCAAGCTTTCCTCTGCTATCATCTCACTATAAATTTTATACGCATTGTGCAATTTTCCTTCTGACGATAAAATATTACGCAAAGCAGATGCATTAAAGGATTTTATTCTACCAGTCCCGATAATTTTTTTAAATTCTTTTCTAAGTGCATCCGATATCTCATTGTATCCCATACCCCAATTCCTTAATTCTATTAGTCGTATTTCCCATAGGGTTAAGTTCCTTGTCATTGCTATCCATTGTCGTTGTATATTATTTTTATCTTCTTCCTTCAATTTTAAATAATTCATAAGTTTAATTTATTAATCATTAAAATATATAAAAAAATTATTTTTTTGCTATTCTTGTAAAGAATATTCTATGATTTAGTCTTTGTTATACTCTATGTAATGTTTCGCTCGATTTTACTTTTCAATTTGCCAGTATCTGCAAATTAAGTCGTTAATTCTGGCAATATCCCCCTCGCAATAACCTAATAGCCTCAACAGTTTATTTGTATTTACTTTGAAGTGCCTCTTAGGTGGAATGCCTTTTAACTTAACATCCAAAACTTCTAATCCTCGCCATATTTTTATTGCCCTATCTTGCTCCGATCTTATTAGACAGGTTTCCTTTTGAAAATCTTTTACCGTTTTATATATATAACCCTCCTTATGACCCTTGCCTAACCAATACAAAAGCTGTGATAAAAATAATCCTGCAATCGCGCTTTCAGCAAGCTCGCTTAACTCCGTGTTGTAAGCTATTGGTCTTTGTTTCGATAGGTGCAAAATCAGTGAATTAAAACACTTAAATTTTTTACCATTAATTTCAATGGGTTCCATAAAATTACAATTTTCATTAAAATAATTCTTCTATTTTTTTAAATATTAATTTTTCAATCATTATCCCCAAGCTACTTGATATTGGATGATAAATGTTTAAATTTTTTTCGCCGACTTTTTTAGTAGGATAGGTTAATCTATAACCGCTTCCGTCAATTTTCCTATGTACGCCTATTGAGCCTAAATACAACTCTTCGTTCAAAACAACGCTCGCAAATGCTATCAAGCCGTTATTAGGCTTTATCGGCAATATTTGAATTTCTGTTATCTTGTTCATTATTTTTTTCGTTTAACCTTTTATCTATTTGTAAAAGCAAATCAAAAAATCCCACAAAATTACTTTTCGCCTCAAAAACTTCCTGATCCGAAAGCTCACGCGCGGATAGTTTTTCATAAAATTGTTTGTCGCTTACTTGAAGCATAAAAAAAATAGGATATTAACTTATATCCTAATTTTCTCATTTTATTAAGACTTGACGTTCTTTGTTAGGTTTTTGTTAGGTTTTTCTTTTTCGCCTTGTAATAATATTTTCTTTGTCTTACCCTATTTCTTATTTTTTCACACTTTTTAAATGTTTTTGATTTCTCTGGACAATACTTACCAACGAAGCCATCTGGAAGAATGGAATTACAATTTTGACACCGCTTTACTTTTATAAGGCAATTTTTTAATTCCCAAAACAACAGCGACTCCAGAGAATAAAAAAATCTAAAGTCATCCTTTTTTGTATTTTTATTAAATACTGTTCCATTTTTGTTATATTCGCATAAATATTCTTTTTCTTTGACTGACTCCCAAAAAGACGGGACATTGATGTGTTGAATATGATTTGTAGAAATATTTTTAATCTGATCCATTTCTTTAGGGGTAATTGATTTATTGACAATCTTATTAATAAATTCTTCTAATTTTGCAAAACCAAAAGATTGAACGCTCAATGATGCTTCAGGGAATATATTGTAAAGAGGGCTAAGCTTGGCTCTTATTTTTATATTTTTCTTATTAAGATAAGACTCTGAATATCTAATGAAATTATACAAAACTGAATAAGGAGAAAATTTTCTGTAATCAATACATAGAATAATTAAGCTCTTTTGTTCGGATATCTTCCTAGAAGATAAAAATATTTTATTGTCTGAAGTTCTTGGTAAAATAAAAATATTTCCATTGACTAATTCTTCCTGCCTATAGGTTAATTTATAATATTCTTTTTCTTCTCGCGACTTTATTTTTAAGTTCCTAATATTTTTTATTTTTCTCTTAAGCTCTTTTGACGCTTTACTAAAAGAATATGTCTTATCACCAAAATCCTTTAGCCATGGTAGCTCTTTTTCTAATTCTTCAATTTCTTGTTTTGTCGGCTTATCATCCTGATTTTTAAACTCACGAAAAACTAAAAAAGAAAAAATACCTTTCCCTAGAAGGATATCCCTAGCTACGTAAAATATAAATTTTTCATTAAGCAGATATTCCTTTTCTGTAATTTCCGTATTTGACATATCAAATTTATGCCTTTCCCATTCAGGAATAAAACAAATCACCTTATCCTTTAGGTCGGGAAGTCTCAATATTTTTCTTGCTTTCTCTGATATACTATTTACATCTTTCATTAAATTTTTCTTTAACTACTGTTATTTTAGGACTATTTAAGAATTATTTCAAATATTTGATATGAAAAGAAATGTAAAGTATAATGATTATATTATAAAGAAAAAAAGTCAGAAGTTAATTTCGGAAAAGTTTGTAAAGAGGGCTATTATTAAATGGCTTTCCAGAAATGGCTTCTGGAGAAATTTGCAATACGGCGATTTAAGAGAAAAAGGTGTTGATATTAAAGTTCAAAATAACAAATACGGAGTTTACTTTTGGATTTTCGATAGTGGCTATGAAAATATGGGAAAATGGATTGATGAGGCGGTTTTATCTGCTCAGTTTAAAAAAATGCTTAAAAAACCTTTATAATATCCTGCTTGTTATCGGGCAAAAATAAGAAGCTGTAATTCCATTTCCATTTGCCCAATATTTAAGTGGCGCAACATATCCGTTAGGGGGAGCCATTCTAAAAATACAGAATTTATTCTGTATTTTTTTTATTGACATAAAGACAATAATTCTATACACTCTAAAATCATAGTTTTTTAACAAAGACCATCTTTCAAAAAAGATGAATTATATATAAAGTGGTAAATGGAATTTCAAAAGATCAGAATAAAAATCTTCAACAATAAATTGCAGGAGGATTTCGCATGAACAAAAAAGATAAGTACGAACCGGAAGTGTTAAGTCTGTTAGGACAAGAGATTTATGATTTCTGTCAAAAACACCCACAAGCTATTTTCAACACACCACCCGATTATCAGCCAGAATTTATGGAAATGGTTAAAAAGGAAGATTCTCAAGCATATCTTAATTTGCAACGCGACCATCTCTATCAAAATCGGGCTATTGTTAACTTTTTTGAACAGATAATCCCCGGCGACATGCTCATGATGTTAGTGGCAGGAAAAGAATTTGCCACAATCATAGCAAAATGCGCGGAAATTCAAAATTTCAATGATTTGCCTCCCAACCGAAGAATTATCATCCATCACACCCGTAATTGTAAGAGATTAATTAAAAGTTGCAACGGTATTTGGGCATCACAGGTTATTGCGGTTTCTCTTGCCCAATCTCTATCGCGAGAGATGTGCTCAAGAGATCCTCTGGGAAAAATTTTTATGGAAAAAGTAAAAAAATACGGATTTACGAAAGACTGAATATGTAAACCCAGATCTATTATAAAGCAACCGGAGCCTATCCTAAAAAGGGTATGCTCCGGTTTTATTTTACACAAAAAGCTAGTAATTCCAACTTTTGCGTCATTTTTATTAAGTTTAAGGTTCTGAACATATCCACCAGTTTGAGCCATTCTAAAAATACAGAATTAATTCTGTATTTTTTATTAAAGAAGATAAAATACATAGATAAAACTATTGAATTTATCAAAAAAGAGAAAAGATTTGAAAGCTTTAGGCCATAAGGGTTATTAAGTATTGAAATAACCTCTCTTCCCTTAAATGCAATTATATGCTAAAATATATACATAATAATTAGACAAAAAAATATGAAAATTAAAGACATAATGATTAGAGATGTTATAGCAGTCGATCCGGAAACAACCGTTTCAAGAGTAGCTGATATTTTGTTCACTAATCGTTTTCACGGCTTGCCCATCGTTGAAAATGGAAAACTAGCCGGCATCATTACCGAAGATGATTTTTTCCTAAAAAACTACGACGAGATATATCTGCCATCTTATCTCCGTTTTATTGAAGAGAATAAATCCGCGGATAACTTGCCTCCTGAAATAAAAGATAAGATTGAAAAACTTTTGGGATTCAAAGTCAAAGACATTATGACTACTGATTGCGTAACGGTAAAACAAGATATGGATATTTCCGATTTTATGAATTTAGTAAGAGAAACAAAATTTACCACCTTTCCAGTAACTGATATGGAAAATAATCTTGTTGGCATTGTCGCTTTATCGGATGTTTTAGGAACAGTGCGAGAAGGTTCAATCCAAATGAAGAAAGCTTTTAAAGGAAAATTCAAAAGTATGGAAGCGGAAGAATTGGCAAAAGAATTGGATTTCCTCTGGAAAGAAAAGTTGGTTTTAGTCAGTAAAAAAAATGTCAGTACTTGGAAAGGAATAGCCCTTGTTTCGATAATTTCCACTATTGGCTTGCTTATCTGTATTAGCTTTATATTATCCAATATCTAGCCTTTTAAAATTTAAAGGGAAGGCCGTGAAATGATTTCACGCCTTCCCTTTTTTTGCATTGAAAGTTTTCAATACTTACCTCCCGCCCGTAAACGCAAACCTTGTTGCTTATTTTTTTTTATTTTAATATTTTTTTCGTCATCGCCGAAAAGAAATACGTAACCCTTAACTACCACCGACATTATTAATGTCAAAAATAAATCTTTCATGTCGCCTCCTTTTATATAAAAAGTTATATTTAACTTTATACGGTTATGAAAAATATTTTTAAAGGACAAAAAAACCACTCCTTAATAGAGTGGTCTTGTATATAAATTTTCTATTGTTTGAATTTTCATATCTCAATAATAACCCCACCTTCACATTTCGTCAATGCCTATTTTTTGATTTTCTTAGCTACTCTCATAACACGAGAAGCATCTTTGGCGACATCTTGTTTGGCAGAAATTGCCAGTTTACTTATCGATTTCCAGTGTTTTTTGAGATCATCAGCAATCGCTCCAATTTCCTCTTGAGTTGCCATTTTTTCTTTAGCGTATTCCTTTGACACTGCGTCGATAATTTCAAGATAAATTGGCTCGGTAATTTCTTTGGCTTTCTCCAGTCTTTCAACAACCTCCCCCTTCATTTTGATTGCCCAAGATTTGGCATGTTCACGATGCTTCTTGCCTTTTGGCCCGAAGAAAAAATAGGCAGTCGCTGCTATACCAGCCAAGCTTGCGCCAATGACTGCTAGCTTAATCACTTTTGAATTATCCTTTTTCTTTTTCATAATATTTATTTAAAAAATTAATTAGCTTTTTTTTCGTTTTTCTTTTCTGATTGTTTCCTCTTGCGTGCTGGAGGAAAAAACATTCGAAAGATGATATTATCCTCTAATCTTTCTTTGAGCTCTAGAATAAATTCTTTTGACTCTTCGAAATTATCTTGCAATTTTTCTGAAATCAAATATAAATTTCTACCAGCTTTGATAAAATAAAACAAGCCAATGGAAATAAGCACTGCAAGGAGCACCGTTGTCACCGAAGAAATAAAAAAGAAAATATCTGCTTTCATTATTGTTTCCATATAATAATCATAACATATTTTTTTCTTTTTAACAATTCAACAAACCTACACTCTTTCCAAATTTAACCAAGTGCGCTAGAATGAAAACTCACTGCTTTTTTTATTTATTTAACCTATCTCAACATTATGGCGAAAGACGATGTCGCAGTTCGATTCAACAAAGTTTCTTTTGAATACAGCCACAAAAAACCCATCCTTGATGAGGCTTCTTTTTCTATTAGACAAGGGGCAAAAATCACTCTGATGGGACAAAATGGCGCTGGAAAATCAACTATTTTGAATTTGATCACAGGATCTTTGAAAGAAGAAGATGGATCGATCTATATCAATCCTAATCTCAAAATTGCTTATGCCAAACAAGTCATTCCCAAAGAACAAATGACGCTCACTGTCAAAGAATTTTTTGCTAAATGTTTTGATAAGCAACTATATAACCTTGACCCAAAAATTGACAAAGTGCTAGACCTTGTAAATTTGAAAGCCCCACATGACAAGATAATCAAATCCTTTTCCGGCGGACAACAAGCTCGACTACTTCTAGCTTCCGCTTTGATTCAAGATCCAGATCTTTTGATTCTGGACGAACCAACGAATAATTTAGATCATTCTGGCATTTCTCATCTCACGCAATTTTTGATGAATTATGAAAAAACTTGCATCGTGATTTCTCATGACGCTGATTTTTTGAATTCTTTTACTGACGGCGTGCTCTATCTCGACATTTTCACGCACAAAGTTGAACAATATCTCGGCGACTACTATGTGGTGGTGGCAGAAATTGCTGATCGAATTGAAAAAGAAAAAATGAAAAACGCCCAATATGAAAAAGAAATCATTGCCAACAAAGAAAAAGCCAACTTTTTTGCCAACAAGGGTGGAAAGATGCGACTCGTCGCCAGAAAGATGCGCGACAAAGCGCAGGAGATGAAGGAAGCCAAAGTGGATGTCCGACGCGAAGACAAAGCTATTCGTGATTTTGAAATTCCTGTCCAAAATGGACTCATCGGAGAAATATTAAACATCACTTCACTCACGGTAATGAAAAATCACGAACCGGAAATAAAGAAAGTCGGAATTTCTCTCAAGAAAAAAACTCATCTACTTCTCGCCGGACCAAATGGCATTGGCAAAAGTACACTATTGGAATCACTCGCTTCCGGTCACGCCAAGGGCGCGAAAATTACCGAAGGTATTCGCGTCGGATATTACCGCCAAGATTTTTCCACGCTCAATTTTGAAGACACAGTCTATGACTCACTCTCTTTCGTTATGAAAAATAATGACGAAGAAAAATTGCGCTCGGTCGCCTCTGGATTTTTGATTGATAAAAATATAATCGGCGCTAAAATCGGTTCACTTTCTGAAGGACAAAAAGGTCTCGTGGCTTTTGCCCGTCTCACTCTTGAAGAACCAGGACTCTTGATCCTAGACGAACCAACCAATCACATCAACTTTCGCCATCTACCCATCATCGCCAAAGCCCTCGATTCCTATGAAGGCGCCATGATTCTCGTGAGTCACGTCCCAGAGTTCGTTTCGCAAATTAGGATTGATGAAGTGCTAGATTTGGAAAAATAAAATGACCTGTTCTTAATAAGCAACAGGTCATATTTTTTGTGACTTATTTAGCCACTAAAATATTCGTCAATCTAATGAACTCCAAGACATTAGGAATAATAACTTCGGTCTCTTTTAGTGTATTGAGATACTCCGCCTCATCAGAGCATTTCAACTGTTGAAGTATTTTTTTAGTGTAACTCGCATCTGTCATAACTGCTTCTCTGAAAAATTTCAAAGATTCCGAGCCATTAAAATGCTCCGAATAAAGTTCCACGATTCTTCGCTTGGAGTCGTCAAAAGAAATATCCACTCCCCGCCAACGAATAATCTTTCTGGCTATGTAAACAGGGGCCTCTAAAATCTTCTGAAGAAAATGAAATCGTTGCTCGGAACTCGCTTCAGGATACTTAATCCAACGCTTGGTCAGTTTGTTGAGTTTCAGGCGGACATAATTTTGCAGTTCTTGCCCCATATCCAAGTCAAACGAAAGCATTGGAATGGGATTTGTTTTGATGCATCCGCCATTTCTGGCAGACCAATCCAAATGCATACCGAATGACATTTCCACTGTCGACGTGTGAGCCACCCGAATGTCCACGGGAATAAATTCTACTGGGACATAAAGCTGTTTAGCAAAACGATTCAATTCTTGAAGCAAACCAATAATTTTCAGAATGTTCTGACCACTATGGACTACCAAGCAGTCAACATCACTCCTTACATTATGGTCGCCTCGGATAACTGAACCGCAAATTACGCCACCGATTATTTCATCGCATTTTTCCAACTCTGAAATTATCAGGCTTCGGACAATGCTAAAATCTTCCAGTTTCGGAATCTGCCCGTTTGCAATTTCTTTCCAAGAAAATACTTTGCCCATTCCAATCACCTCCTTCCTTAATTTAATTTTTAAGGTTTGAAAACTGTTATTTTCATTATTTATTGAATAAAGCATCCTAGCATAAAACATTAAAAAAAGTCAAAAAAAGATGCACCTCATAAGTCACATCTTTTTTTATTCCACAAAAGTCAGCGCGTTGCCTTTTTTGTCGGCTCGACCGGTGCGACCGATGCGGTGGATATAATCTTCATAGGTAGCAGGCAGATCAAAGTTGATGACATGACTCACATTGGGAATGTCGAGTCCGCGAGCAGCCACATCCGTGGCCACCAAAATTTCCACCACATTTTCTTTGAACATTTTGAGCGCGCGTTGTCTTTTGCCTTGAGTTTTGTTACCATGAATAGCTTCCGTTTTGAAACCTCTTTGCAATAATTTTTTCGACAAGTTATCCGCGCCATGCTTGGTGCGAGTAAAAATCAAAACTTTTTCAAATTCAGTTTTGATGAGCAAATCGTGAAGCACTTCGATTTTATCCTGACTAACCGCTACGCGAATGATGTTTTGTTCAATTTGAGAAGCTGTTTCTCTAGATTTGATGAAAATGCGCGTTGGATTATATAGAAAAGTTTTGGTCAGATTTTCAATTTCTTTTCCAAAAGTAGCGGAAAAAAGCATCGCCTGTTTTTTTCTAGGCATCAAGGATAACAACAATTTCACATCATTGATAAAGCCCATATCCAACATTCGATCCGCTTCATCTAAAACGATATTGCCAAATTTTGACAAATCCAAAATTTTTCGAGAAATTAAATCCTTCAATCTTCCCGGTGTTCCCACCACTAAATTATGACGCAAACGCAATTCTTTGATTTGTCGACGAATATCCGCTCCACCCACCACTGCCACAGAAAAAATATTTAGTCTTCTCGCCAAGGCAACGAATTCTTCTTGAATTTGCATCGCCAATTCCCGAGTTGGCACAACTACCAACACCTTTTCTTGAGGATTGATTAATATCTTATTCAGCATTGGAATCAAATAGGCGGCAGTTTTTCCGGTACCCGTATTGGCCAAGCCAATCAAATCTTGCCCTGCCAAAATAGCCGGGATAGCTTGATCTTGAATCGGCGTCGGTACAGCAAAACCACGATTAGCAATAGAACGCTTGAGCACATCGTGAATAGCTAAATCGCAAAAAGCACATTGAGGTTTGAAAACATCCTCCGCTTTTATCGTTTCGGCTTTGCAAATGAAACGATTGACATTTATCGCGCTAGAAGAAAAATTTCTTTTTCCAAAACGAGAATTGCTTCGATTTCCTCTTTTTCCAAAACTGCTGGCGCGAGAGCTTCGTGCATTGTTTCTGTTATACATTGTCGTCTAAACATAAAAATTAATTATTTTATGTTTAGATACTCGTGTGAAGATGTATTAACATAAAAAGTAAGTATACCCCTTATTTTTTGTTTTGTCAACCTTGTGAAAATATCCCAGCTTTTTTGAATTTTATTTTTTCACTGACAATAATGTCGTGACAAGCGCTGTCATTTGGTTCATCTTTTTTGGATTACTTTCTGCAATTAAAAGCGTGAGGGCGGTAAGCGCGCTTGGGTTGATATTTTTTGCGCCTTGTATTTTTATTTTTCGCAAAAACCACACAAAAGCAAAAGCGCCAGAGCGTTTGTTGCCGTCGTCGAATGGGTGATTCTTTACCATAAAATACAAAAGATGCGCCGCCTTTTCTTCAGCGGTAGGATATAAATTCTTGCCACCAAATGATTGCATTACATTTCCCACTATTCCCTCAATACTTCCTGCTCTTTTTTCTCGCGCAAAAAGATCAGAGGCTTCACCTTTTTTCATAAGCTCATTTCGAAGATCGCAAATTGCCTCTACTAGCTCTTCGCCTGACAACTTGATTGCTTTTTTGGATGTGCCAATTGTGCGCAAAGATTCTTTGTCATAAGCATCTAAGGCCACCCAAGTACTGGCGAATTCTTTGATAAGTTCCAAAACTAGTTTTGGATCAAGCGCGACATGTTCTGGCAAAAGATTTTGGATACTAGATACTGTCTGTATAAAAGCCTCATAATTTTTGACAATTTGTTTTTTGTTGATGGTGTAGCCTTTAATCAAATATTCTTTCAAAACTTTATTCGCCCATTTTCTAAATTCGATAGCTTTAAAAGAATTTGTCCGATATCCCACAGACAAAATCATATCGAGAGAATAAAATTCAACTTTTTTTGTTTGAGTTTTACCCTTAATTGCTCCATGCTTAGTGGTCTGTGCAAAATTTGCACATACCACTTTTTTATCAAGCTCTTTGTCTGTTAAAATTTTCTTAATGTGCTTCGTTACTACTGTTCTATCAATCCCAAAAATGTCAGCAATCTGTTTTTGCGAAGCCCAAATATTTTCATGCTTAAAATCGCCCCGCAATTCGATGGCACCATCTTTAGCTTGATAAATAATTATCTCCTTTTGTTCTTTTTTGTTTCTCATAACTTTTTTTATTTTACCCCTTTTGCCTTGAAAAATCAAAAAAAACCGCTTGGCTTATGCAAACCAAGCGGTCTTTGTTATTTTTCGCCTCGAATTTACTTACTCAAGGCATTTTCCTAACCCCGCCTTTTCAAAAAAATTAGCGGGCGGTTCTGAAAGTGGAAGCTTCATGTTGTGAGCTTCCAGAATTTTTTTCAACTCGACGCGGAGACTCTCGAAAGTCTCTAGCACATCCGCGCCTAATTTTTTGTCCCGTAATCCCTCCACTCGAGCCAATAAATTAATTCCGACATAGAGAAAATACTGTCCCTCTAAGTCGAATGATCCATTCCAATTCTTGTCAGACATCGCGAAAAACTCCCGCGCGATATCCGACAATATTTCATCATCGGAATTTTCCAAGGCTAAACTAATAACCTCTTCATATTCCGAAAAAACCTCCTCGCAGTAGTAAAGAGCTTGAAGCTCCTCCGCCTTTTCTAAAAATAAGGAGGAGGGTTTGGAAACTCCCGCCAAAGCAGTTCCACTCAAAATAAAAAAAACAACCACCAAAATTTTTAATCTTTTCATTGCTCGCTCCTTTTTTTGTTTTTTTAAGTTATTTTCTTTCGCCACTTAAATCAAGAAAAAAATTCCATATTCAAGATGCAAAGGAAAAATATTAAGTTTTTAAGGAGCTACCTCCTAATAACAGCGAATGATAACACATCCACAGTTTTTGTCAATATATATCCATTTTTGAATTGTGGATAATTTTGTTTAACAATGCTAGGATGAAATTATTATGCCTGACTTAAAAGAAGAAAAATTTGATGTTGTGATTATTGGAGGTGGAGCCAGTGGAATGATGGCGGGAATTTTGGCAAGCGTTGGCGGGGCGAAAGTGGCGATTCTCGAAAAAAATTCAACACTAGGAAAAAAGTTGCTTTTGACTGGTAACGGGCGGTGCAACCTCACGCAGGCTAATTTTTCCAATCGAGAGTTTGTGGAAAAAATTGGCAAAAATGGCAAATTTCTTTTTTCGGGACTCTCCGTTTTTGGTCCGCGTGAGACTCAATATTTTTTTGCAAGACTTGGGCTCAAACTCAAAACCGAAACAGATGGCCGAGTTTTCCCCCAGAGCGACAAAGCTCAAGATGTGCTAAATGTTTTAAAAAAAAGTTTGAAAAAAAATGGCGTGACAGTGAAACTCAATCAAAATGTTTTAGATTTTGAAATAAAAGATGCAAAAATAGTCTGTGTCAAAACAGCTGACCAAAAAATTTATGCTAAGAATTTTATTCTCTCTACTGGCGGAAAATCTTTTCCAATTACGGGTTCAACTGGCGATGGCTACAACTGGCTAAAAAAAATGGGACATACTCTTGTTTTGCCAGCACCTGCGCTTACGCCGATAAAAATAAAAGAAAGCTGGGTCAAAAAATTATCCGGAATAAGTCTTCCAAATGTTGAAATAAAAATATTACAAAATAATAAGAAAATAACTACCGCATGCGGAGAAATTATTTTCACGCATTTTGGCCTTTCTGGACCAGCTATTATCAACATCAGTAAATATGTTAGTCGAAATCTTTCTCAAGGTGAAATTTTCTTGGAACTTAACCTCTTCCCTACTCTCACACAAAATGCACTAGAAGAAAAATTGAAAATAGATTTTGAAGAATATAAGAAAAAAGATTTGAAAAATTATCTGGCTGAATATTTTTCGCAAAAATTAGCCCTCACAATTTTAGAGCTTTCAAAACTTGAAACCGACCGAAAAATTTATTCTCTCGGCAAAACTCATCGCAATAATTTAGCCAAACTTCTCAAAAACATTCGTTTGAGCGTCGATTCCCTTTTGGATTTTGAATTCGCTATGATAACTTCCGGCGGAGTGAGTTTGAAAGAAGTAGAGAACAAAACTATGCGCTCTAAAATTATTTCTAATTTATATCTGGCTGGCGAAATCTTGGATCTCGACGGTCCCACCGGCGGATACAACCTCCAAATCACTTGGACTACGGGATATGTCGCTGGAAAGTCTAGCGCCCAAAGCCATTGACAAAATTGAAAAATAGGCGTATACTAGTTTACAAGTCCCAATAAGCCTGCAGTGAGAAGATTAGTCGAACTTTTTTGCAAGCTTTAATGGTACGATTTAAATCATTATTTATCAAAAATGAAACAAGGAACAATCAAGAAATTGACTGACCGTGGATTCGGATTCATTTCCGTTGAAGGAAGTGATAAGGATCTTTTCTTTCATTCAAAAGAACTTCAAGGTGTGAGCTTTGAGGATCTGCGAGAGGGAGACAAAGTTGAGTTCGAAGTAAGCGAAAGCCCAAAAGGACCATGCGCTGTCAATGTATCAAAAATCTAAATACTTTCAGTATATTAGAAAAAAACCGTCCCGATTCATCGGGACGGTTTTTATTTGTGCTATAATTAAACTTATGCAAACAAAAAATAACCCCAACTATTCCAACCTTTCCATTTTTGAAATTATCAAAGAACTTTCTTCCAACGAAAAAGGTTTGAGCGAAAGAGAAGCCCGAAAAAGACTTTTGGCTTTTGGCCCCAACAAATTGCCCGATCAAAAACCGGATGGAGTTGTTAAGATTTTTATTGAACAATTCAAAAGCCCCCTCATCTACATTCTGCTTCTTGCAAGTATAATTGTTTTTTTCACAGGAGAAATAATTGACGGATGCATTATTCTTTTTGTTCTTTTTTTCAATGCCCTTGTTGGCACTTTCGAAGAAGGCAAATCACAAAACATTTTACTCGCCCTTAAAAATTTCGTCCAGACCAAAGCCACTGTTATTCGAGGAGGAAAAGAACACATAATCTCTGACGAAGAATTAGTTCGGGGAGATGTAATTATCTTGCGCGAAGGCGAAAAAGTTCCAGCTGACGCCAGAATTATTTTTTCCAATTCCCTAAAAGCGGACGAGTCCTCTTTGACAGGCGAATCTAATCCAGTTCACAAAAAAACTGAAACAGATAATTTGATTTTCAAAGGAACCACTATTGTTTCTGGAACAGGTCAAGCAATCATTACCGCTACGGGACCCAAGACAGTTATTGGTAATATTTCCGGAAAATTATCTAAAGCCACTGATGATCTTCCGCTTAAGAAAGATATCGGCCGATTATCCAATATAATTATTTTGCTTGTTTTGACTATTGGAATTATAATATTTACTCTTGGCACAATAAAAGGTTTTGCTTTGAAAGAAATTTTTACCACCATCGTGGCTATTTCCGTTTCCGTCATTCCCGAAGGACTGCCAATTGTAGTCACTTTGGTCTTAGCTACGGGTGTTTGGCGGATGAGTAAAAAAAATGTTTTGGTAAAAAAAATGCAAGCGGTGGAAGCTCTTGGCCAAACAAAAATTATCGCTGTCGACAAAACCGGCACGCTCACTAAAAATGAACTGATGGTAGAAGAGTTATATATTGATGGAAAAATTTTCCAACTAAATGGTTTTGGTTATGAACCAAAAGGAGAAATATTTTTAGATAAAAAAATTCTTGAGCCAATCAACCACGAAGCGCTTTTGTTAGCCGGAAAAATTGCCACCCTTAATAGCAATGTTTATTTATCTTTTTCTAAAAAAGAAAAAAAATGGAACATCTCCGGCGACCCGACCGAAGCTTCTATTTTGGTTTTAGGAGAAAAGATTGGTTTTCAAAAAGAAAATTTGGAAAAAGAAATGCCTAAATTAGATGAAGCGCCTTTCAACTATGAATTGAAATATCACTCGGCACTCCATTCATCCGAAGGCAACTCCTTTCTTTCCGTCGTCGGCAATCCAGAATCAATCCTGAATTTATCGGAAAAAATTTGGGAAAAAGGAGAAGAAAAAATATTCGATGAAAAAAAATATTGTGAGTTGGAAAAAATCCAAAATTCAATGGCCAAAAAAGGCTTGCGCGTGGTAGCTTTTGCTTATAAAAATATCGACAAGCAAACAAAAAATATTCCCGATAATATTTCGGGTCTTGTTTTTTGCGGATTTTTTGCCATTATGGATGGCCTGCGAGAAAATGTTGAAGAAGCGGTAGAAAAAGTTAAATCAGCTGGGATAAAATTAGTTATGATTACAGGAGACTATCCCCTCACCGCCAAAACTATTGGCGAAGAAGCCGGCATCTATCAAAAAGGAGACGCCATTCTAACTGGACAAGAAATTGAAAAATATAGCGAAAATGAATTGGCGGAAAAAATAGGTTCGGTGAGTATTTTTGCCAGAGTAGCGCCCACTCATAAATTAAAAATAATTAACGCTTATAAATTAAATGGCAGTGTTACAGCAATGACAGGCGACGGAGTCAATGATGCTCTTTCTTTGATTTCCGCCGATGTCGGCGTAGCGATGGGAAAAATTGGAACAGAAGTAGCCAAAGAAGCTTCCGATATAATTTTATTGGATGATAATTTTTCCAGTCTTGTTTCTGGCGTAGAAGAAGGAAGAAATATTTTTCGATCTATAAAAAAGGTTATTCTTTATCTTTTTTCTACTAGCGCCGGGGAATTACTCACAATAATTGGCGCTTTGCTAATAAATTTTCCTCTCCCAATACTCCCCGCTCAAATTTTATGGCTTAATTTAGTTACTGATGGATTTTTAGATATTTCCTTGGCAATGGAACCATCTGGAGAAAAAGATACAGCTCAAAAATCCCAACCAAGCAATGGTTATTTGATAGATAAATTGATGTCTCAAAGAATTATTCTTATGGCTTTGCCCATGGCTATTGGAACACTTTTTATTTTTAGCCGATTTTATGTTGATAATTTAGCTAAAGCTTGGACAATTTCACTTATAACTTTATCCGTCTTTCAATGGTTTAATGCTTGGAATTGCCGATCCAAGAAAAAATCGATTTTCCAAATGAACTTTTTTTCCAATAAATTTCTTTTTGGGGCAACTCTGATTGTAATCACTCTCAATCTTTTAGCAATTTATACTCCCTTTATGCAAAAAATATTACGCACTGTTCCGCTAAATTTTTCTGATTGGCTAATAATTATTCTAATTGCCTCCTCTATAATATGGGTTGAAGAAATAAGAAAATTTTTCCAACGAAAATATGAAAAAAATAGATACTAAATAATCCCATGAAACAAATAAATCGCCCTAGATTGCAAAAGAAAAAATCTGCTTGGAAAATTTTTTTTACCGGCTTGTTTTTTTTATTGCTAATTTTATTTTTTCTGAAAGGGTTTTTTTGGTTGAAAAGCAAATTAGAAACTAAAACTGAATCCAAAATTGAACTCACTCCTTCGCCAGAAACTATCACGGAAAATAAAATAACGGACAAAGTGATCGAGTACACCATTTCCGAAGGCGACATTCCCGCAGAAGTTTTTGTCTCCCAAGGAAAATTAGATTTCAATAATGTAGAAGAAATTTTGTCTTGCGCTAAAGATATTTATGATTTTACTAACATAAAAATTGGTCGAAAATTCCGCTTCTATTTCGGCGAGGAAGAATGCGCCAAAAAAATTGAATACGACCGAGACAGTGAAAATTTAATCATCATCGAAAGAAACGGCAATGATTTTAGCGCCAAAGAAGAAAAAATAAATTATGCTATTAGCCAAGAAATCGCCCGCGGAAAAATTGACAACTTTTTTTATGCTGATGCGCTGGAAGCGGGATTGCAAGAAGCTACCGTTTTAGAAACAGCCGATATTTTTTCTTTTGATATTGATTTTACCACGGAAATTCAAGCCGGCGATGAGTTTGTGATAATTTATGAAAAACGGTTGCGCGATGGCAAAGTGGCTCCCGACGGAAAAATTTTAGGCGCTAAATTTGTCAATTCTGGCGTTTCCTATTTTGCTTATTATTTTGATAACGCCGGAAAAAACGGATACTACGATAGCGAGGGACGATTTCTAGAAAGACAATTTTTGAAAGCTCCTTTGAGTTATCGCCATATTTCTTCCGGCTTTACGGGAGCAAGAATGCACCCGATCACTCGAAAAATTTCTGCCCATTATCAAATTGATTATGCCGCGCCAATCGGCACGCCCGTTTCTGCCAGTGCTAACGGCACAGTTGTAAGTGCCGGATGGGAAGGTGGCTGGGGAAATATGATTCGACTTCGCCATGAAAATGGTTATACCACTCACTACGGGCATTTGAGTAAATTTGCTTCAGGCATCCGCTCCGGAGCCAGCGTAAGTCGCGGACAGATCATCGGCTATGTCGGCTCCACCGGCTGGTCAACGGGACCGCATCTAGATTATGGAATCAAACTCAATGGCACACCCATCAATCCCCTCAAAATGGATTTGCCCAAAGGCGCTCCGCTGGACGAGGAACAAATGAAAATTTTCCAAGAAACAAAAAATAAATTTGCGGAATTATTAAAATAAAAAAAAAATTATACGATATTTATTTAGTCTTTACACTAGATTCCCGTTTTCACGGGAATGACATATAATTAATTCTATGTTAAAAATTTTCGCCGATTGGCTCACTTATTCAATTTTCAATCTTACTCCCGAAACTCTTTTGGCAGAAGCGGTCAATTTTTTTATTTTTGATACAATAAAAATATTTATTTTATTAGCCGTTATAATTTTTAGCGTTTCCATAATCCGCTCGTTTCTGCCTCCGGAAAAAATTCGCGCCATTCTTTCCAGCGAGAAAAAATATTTCGGCAATATTCTGGCCTCGCTCTTGGGAATTATCACACCTTTTTGCACTTGTTCGGCTATTCCACTATTTTTGGGTTTTTTAGAAGCCGGCGTACCGCTTGGCACAACCTTTTCTTTTTTAGTGGCTTCCCCAATGATAAACGAAGTAGCACTGATTTTGCTTCTTGGAATGTTTGGCTGGAAAATTGCTTTGTTATATATTGTCAGTGGACTTGTTATTTCATTTTTTTCAGGAATTATTATTGGACATTTAAAAGTAGAAAATTTAGTGGAAGAATTTGTATATAAAAATAAAGTTAATAAACAATTAGAATTACCAAAACTGGATTGGAAGCAAAGAATAAATTATGCGAAAAATTATACGCTAAACATTATTAAAAAAGTTTGGCTATATATAATTATTGGAATTAGCATCGGCGCGTGGATTCACGGCTATGTGCCAACTGATTTTCTGACGCATTATGCTGGAGCGGATAAATGGTATGCTGTACCCTTGGCAGTTTTGATTGGTATTCCGCTTTATTCCAATGTGGCCGGCATAATTCCGCTGGTCGGTGTTCTAACGGAAAAAGGTGTATCCATAGGAACAAGTCTGGCTTTTATGATGTCTGTCACGGCGCTTTCCTTGCCTGAATTTATGATTCTAAAAAAAGTGATGAAAATAAAACTTATCCTTATTTTTGCCGGCATTGTTGGAACAGGCATTGTCCTCACCGGCTATTTATTTAATTTTATCTTAAGCAAATAAAAAATGTTTAATATCCCCGAAGAAAAATTGAAGATTCTAAAATCGCTAAATACTCCCAAAAAAATTCAGGATTTTTTGGATGCGATGCCGATGAATTTTGAAAAAGACGGCGAAACTTTTCTTTCCCCACTGTCAGTTTTAGAAAAAAAAATTTGTCATTGCACCGAAGGAGCGGTCTTGGCCGCGTTAGCTTTGCGCGTCAATGGACAGCCTCCCCTAGTTTTGGATCTTACAGCTACTCGCGATGATTTTGATCATGTAATCGCGCCCTTTAGAAAATATGGCCATTGGGGCGCCATTTCCAAAACCAATCACTCTGTTTTGCGTTATCGCGAACCGGTTTATTCTTCTATTCATGAATTGGTTATGAGTTATTTCCACGAATACACCGACCCCAAAGGACGAAAAACTTTGCGCAGTTATTCTCAACCAGTTAATTTGAAAATGTTTGATAAATTTGATTGGATGACAACTCAAGAAGAAATTGATTACATTCCCGAATATTTGGTAAAAGTAAAGCACTTCCAAATTTTAAATCGCAATCAAATCAGGAATTTGAGAATTGCCGATAAAATTGAAATAGCGGTGAGCAATATCCAAGATTGGAAAAGATAAAAAAACCATCCCCGTCCACTGGACTTATTTACTGGGTTGTGTTAGAATTATTTTTGTTGTAATATTTATATGCCTTAAGGCATTTTTTATTAAACTGTTTGCCGCGTTCGTCTAGTCCGGCCTAGGACGCCAGGTTTTCATCCTGGAAATCAGGGGTTCGAATCCCCTACGCGGTACGAATTTCAATAAAAACTTCTTTTTCGAAAATAGCGCGACTCTTGGGCGAGTTTCTTTTTGGCTCGACTGATGAGGGTCCCGACTGTGTTTACAGATTTTCCTAAAATTTTACCAATCTCTTGGTATGATTTATCTGCATAATACCGCAGAGCCAAAACTTGCCGATATTTCAAAGGCAATTTTTCCATCGCCATATTGACTTCCCTGCCAATTTCTTTTCGAAGCCAAGCCTTGTCAGCGCTCTCCTCCGAGCTCACCATTTCTAATTTATCTTTCGTCGAAGCGATATCTTCCCACGGGATAAATCTTTTGAGCGATTTTCTTTTAATATGATTTACCGCTTCGTTATGGGCAATGCGATAAATCCAAGAAGAAAATTTCCGCGTTTTGTCATAGCTTTTTAGATTTTTATAAACCTTGATAAAAATGTCTTGCAAGATATCTTGCGTTTCTTCGCGAGAACCAATCAGACGGTAAAGATAAGCAAACAGTTTCCCTTGGTATCTTTCCATTATTTCGCCATATCTTTCCGCATCAAAATTACGGACAATTTCCGCCAGTTCACCATCAGTCAATTCTTTTTTGACTTTATTTTTTTTCATTTATAATATCTTACTTATGACTTTATATTTCCCTATAATAATGATACTATAATATCGGCATTAGGACTAATCCAGAATTTATGATTATTTTAGGCATTGAGACATCTTGCGACGAAACTGCTTGCGCCATTTTGGAAGAAAAAAATGGCAGTTTTTCGGTTTTAGCTAACATTGTCTCTTCCCAAATTGCTTTGCATTCCGCTTGGGGTGGTGTCGTGCCAAATTTGGCCGCCAGAGAACATTTGAAAAATATTTTGCCCGTGATCAATGAGGCGTTAAAAAAAGCTAAACTATCTTCCAATGAGATTGATTTAATTACTGTTACAAATGGCCCTGGACTTATTCCGGCGCTTCTAATTGGAGTAGAAACTGCCAAAACATTATCCTATCTTTGGCAAAAACCGCTTATCGGAATTCATCATATCGAAGGGCACATTTACGCCAACTTTATTCCGCTTGAGCGGAATAAAGTTGGCGTAAATCTCAAATCTCAAATCTCAAATCTCAAACAAATTCAAAATTCAAAATCAGAAAAAGAAAAAGGGGAAGAAATAAAGTTTCCGATTTTATGTTTGGTAGTTTCTGGCGGGCATACGCAATTAATTTTTATGAAAAAACATTTGCATTATGAAATTATCGGCGAAACACTAGATGATGCCGTGGGTGAAGCTTTTGATAAAACAGCGAGAATTTTGGGGTTGGGTTATCCTGGTGGCCCTGTTATTTCGACGAAAGCCACAGAATGGACATCGAATGTCCATTTTGGACATTCGATGTCCAAAATTACATTGCCAAGACCGATGATAAGTTCCAAAGATTTTAATTTTTCTTTCTCTGGACTCAAAACTGCTGTTTTGTATTTAGTCAAAAAAAATGAAAAGTTGCTATCCGACAAAAATTTTGTCAGTGCCGTTTGCCATGAATTTCAAAGTGCCGTTTGCGATGTTTTGATTTCCAAAACCATGCGTGCGGCCAAAAAATATAATCCCAAAACTATTATGCTAGCTGGCGGAGTGTCTGCCAATACCCAGTTGCGTCAACAGCTTGGCGCGTCAGTGAAAGATGAATTACCCCATGCTTCATACATAATACCTGATATTTCCTACTCCGTAGATAATGCCGTGATGATTGCCGTGGCTGGGTTTTTCCGCTATAAATCAGAAAAAAATAAAAAAGGCTTGCGTGATAATTGGAAAAAATTAGCCACCTCCGCTAACCTTAAACTCAACTAAATGAAAATCACTGAAGAATTAAAATTTTTGAGAAATTCTTGTTTGAGAATCCGAATTTCCTCCAAAAATTTCCTTTGGTAGCCGTTGATTGAGGGAAATTTTTGGCAAGGAAATTCAGGGTTCGAGTTCAATTTCGAAAAAATTTTAATTTTTCAGTGACCAAAAATGATGACTAAATTACAAATATTTTTTGTTGGAATTCTCACCGCTTTTGGCGCGCTATTTGTTGAAATTTTGGCGTCCATAATAGCGCCTGAAATTCTAAGTCGTGAAATTTTTTTCCCGCTTGAGTCAGCTTTACTACTGGCTATTTTTGCGGAAGAAATTTTAAAAATTATTTTTTTTAGAAAAATTTTCCTTCGCATTAAAGATCAAAGCAATTTTTTTCTGCCAGCAATTTTTTTCGGTAGTGGCTTTGCCATTGTTGAAATATTTTTAAATATCCTAACCAACCCTATTTTCCGCTTGGAATTATTTTTCTCTTATATAGGCTTATTACTAATTCACATTCTCACCCTATCCCTCTATTCTTTTTATTTCTTCCACCAAGAAAAAGTCTCGTTTTTCAAGATTTTTTTGCTTTTTATTTTAGGATTTTTTATTCATTTTATTTTCAATTTTTTTGTTTTTTATGAAATTAGCCCGATTTTACTGGCTATTACCCTGCTTTTTCTTCTTCTTATTCCGGCCAAAATAGGTTTCCTGTCATAAATAAGTAGTAATGTCATAGTAGCGTTTTATTAAAATGTCATACCTGCTAAAATATTGGGTTAATTATTAAGACCCAATACAATGGAACAATCCATAATCACTATGACAAATAAAGAAGC
>Ga0209417_1001290_pt1 | contig 47030 bp, 35 predicted proteins | sample RifGroF2_FD_184002 | JGI IMG/M metagenome (GOLD analysis project Ga0209417, IMG submission 184002) | Groundwater microbial communities from Rifle, Colorado, USA - Groundwater F2 (SPAdes) (version 2) | ecosystem: Environmental > Aquatic > Deep subsurface > Groundwater | place: Rifle, Colorado...
CAGTTCTCTTCCCGTTGCTCCCCACCCTACATCGCTGTAACGCAGTTACGTTCAGATACAGACCGGAGATCGTATGTCTGGAGAGGACTTTCACCTCCCAGTGATGTGCGCCTCACAGGCGCACGAGCGCGGGTTTTCCAACCCGCAGTACTCTATTTTATGGCGGGTAAGAAAACCCGCCTTCCGTTATCTCGGAACTCCATTCTATTTCGAGACTATTAGCAAGTTGGACGGTTTTTCCTGTCCTGACCAGTACTGAGCATTGTCGAAGTAGCCTGTCGAAGGAAAACCGTCAACTATATTCCAAATCTACCCGTCGGGTTAAAACCCGACATACTTTCCTGGAAATTATAGCACCTTCAATCCGGGCTCTATATCAAGCAGGTTTCCATCGACATTGACTGTTACAGTTGTACTGCTTGGGTTGTAGACGCTCTGCCTGTTTGCTGCGATCACAAGGCGCTTGCGCGCATCCTCATAGTCGAAAAGTTCGATATTGGTGCAGTACCAGACATCCGGCTTGCCGGAAATAGGCTTGAATATCTTCTCGAGCATATCCCAGCAGTTCCCACGGTCGAACTCATAGGAATGGCCCCAGATGAAAAATACGCCTGTCGCATGCTGGTTGGAATAGAATTTCTCAAATTTCTCGTTCATCGGGCAAGGATCCTTGTGGAACATGTGTCCGTTCGAAGCCCATGCAAGAGGTTCCTTGGCGGGGAAATGCCTCGGATCATTCTCACATGTCCTGGAATACACTATCCCGAGACGGCGTATCACATCTATCACATGCTGGTCGTAGCTGCCGTAGGGATATGCCATTCCGCGTACAGGATATCCTACGAGATCTTCCAGGGCCTTGCGGTCGCCAAGCACCTCTTCGACAATCTGGGCGTCGTCAAGCTTTGTCAGATGCGGATGGGTAACGGTATGGACAGCGACCTCGTGTCCTTCAAAGAGCTTTGCGACTTCCGCAGCTTCAATATGGGCATCTGACCGCTGTTCCTTGCGGGAAAGCTTTGCTGAATTGAGATTGAATGTGCCTTTTAATCCCCATTTGTTGAATGCTTCAACAACGCGGCGGTCATGGATCTGTCCATCATCGAAGCTTGTCGTCACCGCAATTCTTTTTCCTTTTGGAAACTGAGTTATCTCTATTCTTGCGGGTGTTTTCCTGTCTTTCATGCTGTTCTCCCTCATTTAATATTTTTCCTGTCAGGGAAAATATACTTTCCAGGGACAAACTCAAGAAACGGACTCTCTTTTTATTCATAGAACAACCCCGATCACCAGGAAGCGCATCGGCGAGGAACCCGTGTTAACAAGAGAATGGCTGTGCCCCCTGCGGGTCAGGCATATGTCTCCCGGCCCTACGGATTCGTCCTTCCCGTCGATTCTCATCGTGCCCGCTCCATCAACGATTATATACATCTCCTCGTCATTCTTATGGAGATGCTCGCCGATGCTGTCTCCGGACTGCAGGATGTTGTCGTGATAGAACTTTATTCCTGGCTCCTTCCTCTGGTACTCCGCCAGCATTTCCGTGCAGAGCAAAATCCCTTTGCCGTCATGGCACTTGTCGAACTTCTTAACCTCTGATTCTGATTTACGTAGTATCATAGTTTTCTCCTCACAAGTATGGCGGGTTTTAAACCGCCTTTTTGAATTCGTTTGCAGTTAATGTCGCAAGACATGTTCATAAAGTAGGGACGGGCTTTAGCCTGTCCCATTCCTGAATATTAAGATGGTACATGCTAAAGCACGTACCTACTCCAGTCGAATATCTGGAACAGCCCCTTGGCGCGCCTGTTCAGCAGATCCTGGTACACCTCCTGCGGATTCCGCGGATCATGCAGCATGCCAAGCCCCTCAATCTTAACTTTCCCATCTGCCAGCCACTTCATCGCCGTCTGAAATCCGGAAGATATGCTGTGCGGACTGAAATCCGACGACTGATGGGGGACCTCCCATTCCCAGCCGCTTCTCAGCACGACGTACTTGTGGAAGACTTCATGAAGGAGTTCATGCGCGCAGATATCCGTCTTCCGCTGCCATGGAACCCCGACCATCACTACTTCACCGCGCTTCCTTACAATCCTGCACGCGTCGAAGACAGCCTGCTCGTGCCCTGAACATTCGACGACAAGCGCGACCTTGCCGGAAATTGCCTTGTCATCAAGAGGAATCTTTTCAACTGTCCTGAGACCGCAGGCTTCACTTACAAATTTCCTTCTTCCGGCATCAGGCTCTACTATTAAAACCTCGTATCCGGATATTGAAAATATCTGCGCAGCCAGATACCCTACAGGTCCTGCGCCGGTGACAATCACAATGTCTCCCGGCCGTGCAGCTGTAGTTATCAGCGTCGTCATTGAAATACCCATCAGACGCGCAAGCACCGCCTTCTCTGGAGCCAGGCCTCCTGGCACCCTGACAGCATCTGAAAATCCACACTGCTGGTAGCTCCTGTGGCTGCCCATGCAGAAATAAAGCGCCCCTGCTTCCATGTCCCTGGCTTCATTGCCTGATTCTTCGGCTTTGAAAACAGCCGCATAGCCGGGAGTTGTCGGGAAGCTTTTACCGCAATAGCTCCAGGCAAGCTCTGTGCCGGGACTGATCAGGCTACATACGGTCCTGCCGCGTATCTCGCCGGATTTAAGAGCCGACGGCTCTCCGATCTCAAGCAGTTCGGACTTTTCCTTCGCCGTCGTCGTAACCGCAAAGTGCCTCATTATCCTTATCCTTTCATAAATCTGTGTGTTATTATTATTCCACTATCATATCCCTTAATCTTGCACCGGGCAATTTACGCGATTATTTTATCCATATATAGGACTATTGAAGAATGGATGGTTGGATTAATGGATTATTGGGTAGAGAAATGGCATTAATAACTTTATAACCGTTAAGCTTGGTGTTTTTGAAGCTGATTGTCCTTAATAGCATGTCGGGTTTTAACCCGACGCTTGGTTGGCGGTTTAAAAACCGCCCTACTTATGAGGCAGACGTTATTAGCTCAACTCTTATATAATTATACCCACTCATCCATCTTAGCTAAGGAGTTTTGCCATGCTGTTTTCGACGGACTCAATCAGACTGACTTTCGCGGATCCTGGCAAGGGTACGATGACCAATGACGGCTGGGTTCACCGGAAGGCCGTTCCATATATCATCATTGCACAGCCTCTTGAAGGAAGATACACCATTGAATGCGGAGATGGGCGTTCGTCAGAGATCAGGACCGGCGAGGCCTTCCTCACCGCTCCAAACGTACCACTGGCAATCTCCCACCACTGCGATCCCAGAAGCAAGAAAATGATCATAAGATTCATTCATTTCAATTTCACGGTATTTGACGCGATCAATCTGGCGGATCTCTTCGAACTTCCTCTGTGCGTTGAAAAACAATGGGCGAACCGGTTCGGGGAAATAGCTGATAAAATGCTGCTGGTCAAGCAATCAGAAGATTTGAAATCCATCAAGTACGTGGCACGCATCAACGAACTGGGATTCTCCGTGCTCCATCTGCTTGTCGAATATCTGGAGAGCAGAGGGATCGTCCCACATATTAACCCGAGTATCATGCGGCTGCTTCCTGTCCTGGAATACGCCCGGCGGCATCTCGACCAGAAGCTTGAAGTTGCGGATCTCGCAAAAAGGGCCAACCTGTCAATACCGCGTTTCCATGCCGAGTTCAAAAGGCTGTTCGGAGATTCCCCGTTGGACCATGTCCGGAAAATGCGCCTTTCTAAATCATCGGACATGCTCAGGAGCAGCAGTTCTTCCCTTGAGGAGATTGCGCAGCTCACAGGGTTCTGCAACCAGTTCCATTTCAGCCGCGAATTCAAGAAGTGCTACGGATATCCACCGACAGTTTTCCGCAAGAACATCTCCAAAGGTCTGGTGGTGTGAAGATTTCCAATTCGGCCCCAGTCTGAAAACTTTTCCGGGATCTGGGAATGACGGCTGACGAGGGTTTGGTTGCCTACGCAATCACTTTATCCTAAAGCTTCCCCTTGTCGTTTATATCGACATAGTTGATTGCATTCGGATCTGTGTCGCTTCTCGGGTTGAGTTTTGCACCCTCGGGCAGATTGAGCCCTTCCGGACCAAGAAGCGGATCTTTTGTCAGTATCATCCAGTTCTCAAGCCTGTCACGCATGTCCGCAAGAGCCCCTGCGACTTCGGGCATGTTCTTCCGTGCTTCATTGAGCAGAAGGTTGTTTGTCTCGTTCGGATCAAAGATCAGATCGAAGAGAGCTTCTTCATCAGGCGTGTGGGCCGCCCAGCCGTTTCCGAGCCATACAGACTTGCTGAGCCCCGCATCGCAATTGGGGAGAACCGGACGTGGATAACTGTTGAAGCGCCTGATATATTTGAAGCGCCTTGTGCGGACAGCCCTCATCGGTTCATAGGCGGCATGCACGTTGATCTCAAAGAATAGTTCATCCTGAACTTCCTTCTTTTCGCCTGTTATGAGCGGATAAAAGGATTTGCCTTGAAGCCAGTCGGGCTTGGGTATCTCGAGGAGGTCGCAGATTGTGGGGAAAATGTCGATCTGGCCGACCATTCCGTCAATAACCTTGCCGCCGGAAAAACCGCAGGGGCCCCTCATGAGAAGCATTACTCCTGTGCCGCTATCCTCGAGATTGCACTTCATCCTGGGGAATGCGATGCCATGGTCGGTTGTCGAGATTACAAGCGTATTTCCGGCAAGGCCGTTTCTTTCCAGCGCGTCAAGGACTACACCGACTTTCCGGTCAAGACTTCGTGCCATCTGCTTGAATCTCGCCATATCCTCACGAACCTCAGGAGTGTCAGGAAGCGGCGCCGGAGGCATGGTGAAACCTGCATTTTCATCAGGATGCCGGCCTGGGAACTCCCGGTGTGTCTCAAAAAAGCCGACCGACAGGAAAAACGGCTTGTCCCCTATGTCGTCGAGGAATTGGGAGGCTTTCTCGTGGGCTTCCCCACCATCCGAGGTTAGGCATTGATCATAGCCGATTACCTGATAGGCCTCTCTTTTATTCCTCGAATCGTAACTTGCGACGTGCTGGATGCCTGAAAGGGCGCTGGTATAACCATGTTCTTTCAGGGTATGGACAATATGTTTTTTATAATCGTTGAGTGAAAAACCGCGGTGGGCTAGCCCCAGCATTCCGTTGGAATGGGCATATTGCCCTGTCAGCAGACAGGCTCTGCTGGGGGAGCACGTCGGACTTGCGGTAAAAGCCTGCCGGAAGAGGACACCTTCCTCTGCAAGCTTTTTAAGACGGGGAGTGTGTATGGCATGGCCATAGGGTTCAATATACCGTCCGGTATCATGGGAATGAACATATAGAATATTTACAGGTCTCATGATGGTTCCACTCCTATGTTTTCGAATAAGACAATTCAGAGGTGCCTGACTAATTGGAAAGGCTGACAGCCTGATGCGCGATCCTCTTCAGGAAATCCGCGTCCTTGCTGCTGATCTGATCAGGCTTAAACTTGATCTTGCGGCAGTCTTTGCCGAAGAAGAACTCGAGCCAGACGCAGCCGCCGAGGAATTCGCCTGCGATGTTCGCATGATGGCTGTCGAAGCCCAGCACCTTCACACCGTCCTGATCGCGCCAATGATATCCGGCATGCAGTGAATGCTTCTCATTAGGAAGATTGGGGAATACCGGCTTCTTGAAGTTGAACTCGCGGTCGGGAACGAATTTCCATTTCGGGGATTTTGTCGCGAGCTGGAATGCATCGCCGACGGGGATTATCCTCCTTATCCTGAGTTCCGATGCGATCTTCGCATACGCGCTCTTCAGGTCCCGGTACATCTTGTCAGGAGTGAAGTCCTTCTTGAAAATGCTCTTGTCGTCGGCCCTGTACGCCCAGGTCTGGTGGAACACGATTTCCGCCTGGGGGGCATATTGCTTTATGTAGTAGCAGAGACGGTTTCCCCATGGCCTGTAGGTATCAACCAGGAAGCTGTGCATGCTGTACTGCTGGATGGTGACATAGTCCCATTTCTCGGCCTTGAGCATCTCCTTCAGTCCCATCTTCCTGCCATTGTGCCTATACGGCTTGCCTTCAGGGTCGCGTGGATTCTGCTCATGTTTCATTGCAAGCTTGTAGTGCTTCTCCAAGGGACATCCGCCGATGCAGGCATGGCCGAAGACCAGATTGCCTCTTGCGCTCCTGACTATTTCATTTAGAAATTTCGTTGAATTGCCTGAAAAACTGTTGCCGACAGCAAGAATTTTCATATTATTCCTTTCATATGTGGTAGAGGATATAATTAGGCATGATTGCGATATTGTCAAGATGGAAGCACGTTTAATTCCTGAGCAGGGAGACCGCCTTGTTCAACGTCTGTTTCAGGAAACACACTTCAGCTATTGTGATCCCAGCACTCCTTTGAATGCGAGATCCGCATACAGGGTGGCGGTCCAGCCGTAGTCGAACAGGACCTGGTGGGTCGGATTTATTTCCGGAGCGTTCCTGCCCTTGCGGAGGAGTTTCGGCGGATCGACTTTCCTGCGGTCGTCGAAAAACTCGAAGAAGGTTCCGTACTTCATATATTTGTCCTCGATCTCCTTCATGGTCTCGCCGGCAAGAGCCTTCGCTTCAGCAATATATCCATAGCGCTTCAAACCGAGTATTATCAGCCAGTTGGTCGCGACCCAGACCGGACCGCGCCACATGTCCTTCGAATAATATTCCTCATTGCATCTTGCAATGCTGGGAAGCCTCAGAGGAGTACCGAATGTCCTGGGATTCTTCATATGCGCAACAAGCTTCTGTACCTGCTGCTTCGACGGCGCACCGCATATCAACGGCAGAAATCCCGATACCGCGTAGACATCAGACTGCTGCTTTTCCTTCAGATTATAATCAAAATAGAAGCCCTTCTTCTCGGACCAGAGCCTCTCATTGATCAGCCTGCAGATCCTGCCGTGCCTTTCCTTCCATAGCCCGACATCCTTCCTGTGTCCTGCGATCTTCGCAAACTCCGACATGATCTCGCATTCCAATCCCAGATACGCGTTGAAATCAGTCGCATCAAGCTTCTGGGCACAGTCGAACCTAGGTGAATTGTCCAGTCCGCTCTCCCCGCACCTGCAGTTCACGTTCCCTTCGATGAACCATTCGCAGAGCCCCGCTCCGTCGGAATCACGGTTCTTCAAATCCCATTCAATATATTTCTTCAGCTTCGGATAAAGTTCCTTGATCCATTTAGGCGAAGACGACGTCTCGTTCACAAGTTTTATGCCAAGCGCGATGATCGGAGGCTGCGTTATGTCCGAGGATGCATAAGGGTTCATCATATGCGCTATCATTCCATCCTTCTTCTGCGTATCGAAAAGAGCGCTTATCGCATCCCTGGCCAGACCGATGTCTATATGACGTAGTCCAACGGCATGGAATACGCTGTCCCAGAGCCACATCTGCCTGTGCGGCCAGCGGTCGGGCGTCGTCCAGTAGTGTTTTATCTTCCCCTCCGGACTGTATACCTGCGTCTTCATCTGCGAGAAGGCCTTCTGCAGGGTCCTGCGGCTGCTGCCGGAAACGCCTTTTGGAACAGCAATCCCATTGATCCATTTTCCGCGTGCTTCGATCAGGCTTTCAATATCCTTGCCTATCAGCGCGGGATTGAAGAACTGTTTCGTCCCTATCAGAATTTTCTTTCCTGTCTGGACACCTGCAATGTTCTCATGCTGTATAATTTTTATTGGCATGGCGACTTCATTACAAGTATGTCGGGTTTTAACCCGACGATTAATTGGCGGTTTAAAAACCGCCATACTTTTTGATTGCAATTTTGTGTCATCTTTTATTTCAATGTCGCAGTCGCCTTCGATCAGGAGATGGTGGGCATCGATGAAGGCGCCCTTCACTTTTCCATTATTGAAATTGAAGAAATCACCGGCCAGTATCATGTCCGAAGCTTTTCCTTTGAATTTTATTCTGCCTGCGCCGGGAAGCTTGATGTCGATCCCGAACGAATCCATCGATGTCCTGAGCACAAGGCCGTCATTGTAGTCAGTCTTTCCCTCCAATCCCGAAAAGGCGAGGAGCTGTCCTCCACCCCATACGTTCAAAGCATTTTTAAGTTTCATATATAAATTCCTTTCATGAGGATATTTGTTTTTCCTTCATATTATATCTTTAGCCAATATTGATTCAATTGAAACAAGGATATATGATATGTGATATTATTTCATTAATATATGATTTGCAGGCATACCATGAGCAGGGCGGGTTTGAACCCGCCAACTGTCGGGATCAATCCCGACATACTTTAAATCTATCAGAAACAAACATATATGGAACCTATAAAGCTGGAAAGACGAAAGATCGTAATTGACGACGGGGTTACAAAACTCGGTGGCTACAATGTCGGCAGATATCCCATCCACCATTTCATCCAGAACTGGGTGTTCGAATCGCAGTCCGCAATGCCGCTCAAGCTCATGGCTGTCGGCGACGACGAATGGATCGAAGGCTGCTACCGCTACAGGAGGAATTCCGACATCTTCGCCGTAGAGCATGTCGTCAAGGGCGGCATGGACTTCACCCAGAACGGAAAGAAATACCATGTCGGGCCTGGACAAGTATACCTCAGCCATCTCGGAGCCGACAACGATACATCGACAGGTTCCGAAGGCTTCTGCCTGAAGAAGACAATGATAATCTCAGGGACTCTCCTTCCAGGCATACTGGCGATCACCGGTCTTGCAAATACGGATGTGATCAAGCTCAGGCGTCCGGAATTCGTAGCCTGCCTTATCGACAAGGCATATGCCGAGAGCCGCGACAAGACCGTGAACTTCATGCAGAACTGTTCCGCCACAAGTTACCACGTGCTCATGGAGCTCTCCTCGGAAATCAACAGGAGTTCATATCCTCCAAAACTCCAGATGTCGCTTGAAATCCTCAACCGGAAAATGAATGAGAAGCTTTCAGTCGCCGAAATCTGCGAAAGCACCGGAATGTCCTCGGTAACACTCCACCGCCTCTTCAAGAAGCATATCGGGATGAGTCCGATAAATTATTACATCCTGCAGAAGATGGAGGCCGCAAAGGAGCTGCTCGCGATCCCGTTCCTCTCAATCAAGGAGATCTCCCAGCAGCTCGGATATTCAAATCAGCTCTACTTCTCAGCGGAGTTCAGGAAGCACTGCGGCGCCTCCCCAAAACAGTTCAGGATGAATTCGAAGAATAAGGCGAGTGGGTAATTATTGTATAATAGCATCAAATTACATTCTTTGGAGGAAACGCGTCAACAGAGTGACGCGGCTACAGCCTGGATTTGTTCGTAGTAGCGCATGTTTGCGCGTTAAGTAGGTACGTGCTTTAGCATGTACCATCTTAGTTTCCAGGAATGGGACAGACTCCGCAGGAGAACGCCCCTCCATTTTAATCCGCTTAAAATTTGCCAGCTTTTGTTTTTCTAATTGTTTGTAGTCAAGCCATTATTGGCTGTGCTTAAAAAAACTAATACACACGCAATAATGCGTTAACTACGAACAATATAATTCTAAATCGCCAATCGAAAATGAATTACTGCGGTCCTGAGACCGTAAGGTACTCGGGGCGTTCTCTGGTACGCCAGCACCCCTGCTGGCATGTATTCAATTCTGCCACCAAGTTGGTCTCGGTCCTGTTCGAAGAGCTATTATCTCATGTGTAAACTATATGATAACAGGTAACTTGAACTATTTTCTTGACTGATTTCAAACCCAGTCATCCAGTCTTTATTTTCTGTCCAGATACATCTGACGGAAGAGTATCCAGGGATCGAGAAGCACCGTCTCCCCTCCATCATGGATCTTGAAGACGAAATGGCTGTGGTCGACTTCGCCAGAAAGTACACCAGCGCCATTCGCAAACTGCTCGCCCTTCTTCAGCGGACGGTGCTCGGGTACGGTAAGGGAAGTCATGTGATGCGCCTGCAGGATCCATTCGGCTCCGTTCTCCCAATGGTGGATTCCGCGCCAACGGTTGTTGTTGTGCCCCATCTCAAGACTGTTGAAATAGAAGTGGTCATGGATGTCGATCGGCGCATAAAGCGGAGTTCCGCGCGGATGGTTGATATCGAGTCCGCCGTGAGCCGACGCACCGAAATACGCGCCCATCCAGCAGTCCTCACCGGTGTAGCAGTTCTCGATCTTCAGTCCAGGTTCCGGCAGCGGACACCACGGATGTAGCTTTACCGGGCATATCATCATCGTCGCGTCCTGGATTGCGAATCTCGCATGTCTGCCCGGGCGACACCCGCCATGGGTGTCAGTAAGGAATTCAAAGATGTCATCGACCGCGTCGAACCAGATCTGGAGTCCGCCGATTGTCCACGGCTCGTAGAAGCTCTTCTGTGTTGACACTTCCCGTTCGAGTTCGACTTCCTTGCCGTTGATCTTCAACTTGCATTTGAAACGGTAGTCTGTCCTGGCAAGATGCTCTTCTATCTTGATCTGTTTCAGCGTGGTGCGGAATATCTCGGCCTTGGTGCTGACAAGTTCCATCCGGACAATTCCACCGGACTTCAATGTGAACTCTAGCACGTCCCCGCAGTCCATCTCGACCGCCGTAAGAGTATCCTTAGCTTCTTTTCTGATGGTTGGCATGCTTGATATTCCAGATTATTTATCCCACCTTATGGTGATAATATATCCGAGACCATGCAATTGCAACACAGCAAATAATTATGTCGCCGCCCTGCGGGGACTCTTGATAATTTCCTTTGATTTATTCATCCCAAGGCTGACGCCTTGGGCTAAAGCATACCGTCCTCTATTCGAGGGCTGATGAAAATTAAGCCTCCGCAGGATGGCGACATATCGTATCTGACTAGTTCAGGACAGCTCTCTCCATTCTTCCTCTGCTCAATGCTCACGCATTGATGGCATTGGCACCAATGCCCCTGCCTCCTCCAGAAAAATGACTTTCATCATCTGTGCTTGGCCTCAATCCTGGAAAATACATCTACTGCTGGAGAGCCGGTAGCTTTTCCGGACTTAATCTTCTTTATTCTTTTCTGAATCTCCTTTTCATAGTCTCCGGAATATTGGGCTTTTCCGTCCATGTCCATGATAAGGTCATGGATCAGCTGTCCTCTTTCCGGCAGGGTGAGTGCAAACGCTTTGTTTTCTATTTCCTGTAAAACCGTCATTGGAACCTCCAGAATTTTAGAATAATCTAATTACAAATAATGAAACTTCAACGATACGCTCAAGTATCACGCATCCTGTCCAAAGCTTGTCGAAGCGAGCGGGATTGCATGAAGCGGCCTTGTTTGCGAAAAACAGGTAAGCGTTAAGCTGGTAACACAGCCTCATAAGTAGGGCGGTTTTTAAACCGCCAACTAAGTGTCGGGTTAAAACCCGACATACTTTCTTGGAAAAACAGCCTCACTTCACCCAGCTTAACGCTTACAAAAATAGGCATGGAAATCGTAATTAAGATCTGCTACAGCCAATAATGGCTTGACTACGAGCGAATGCCGAATATCGAATGACGATGGGATGAGAAAAGGAGGAGGTCGGAGGAAGGAGAGCCTTCAGCTTTCCGAACCAATGAAAGACTCACGGATGATAATGTCAGGCTTGCCGGGATTCTTGCGTTTTTCATGTCTTACCTGCCCCATCAGCAGTTCATGTCTGGCGTCAAGCAAGGCGATCTCGTCGCCTATGCCAAGCTGCGCCAGGGCATAGGTAAAAGAGGAACCGACAGCATCAGCCCCTGCAATCACAGCCTTTCCAGTCCTATATTGCTTCGAGTTCATAGTATGCCCTCCGCCGGATCTACAAAGCAACCCGGACCGCGGGGTCAAACCCTACACTATCAACTAAAGAGAATCTTTTCCACCCATATTTTTACAGCTTCTTGAAGTCGCGGCTTGCGATCGGGCAGTCGGAGCAGAATTTGCGGCGTCCGCATTTTGGACAGTGGGCGCCGCGCCAGACCTGGTCGAACTGGGTTTTCTGGGCTGCGACGAGTTCCGGGTTATCCGTGATGACGCCGTTCTCGAAATTGTGTTTGGTGCTGCCTTTCGCCCCCATGCCGGCACCTGTCAGGTTGGCGCTCCCGAAATAGGCAAGCTTCCCATCGATGATGATGCATTTGAAATGAACCCTCGGGCACAGAACCCGCTTCAGGCCTTTGAAGAGAGCCGGGAAGCGGTCGAAATCCTTGCGGAATATCGGGCCCGGCTCCTTCGCATGTATCAGGTGGACTTCGACCCCGCGTTCGATGAGCGAAGCCAGAAGCTGAAGGAATGGTATCTTTTCCCCGGCACCTCTCTCGATATACATGTCCTTTATGTCGGCAGTGGCTATGCACAGCTGTCGGCTTGTAGTTGGCACGAGGTCGCGGATCACCTCCAGGTATATTTCCCTGTCCTGAACAAACTTGATCATTTAAATCCCTGTATCCTTGTTGAATTGAAAATACCGCTAACTCATTAATGGCATGAGCTGATTGTCCTTAAAAGTATGTCGGGTTTTAACCCGACACCTGGTTGGCGGTTTAAAAACCGCCCTACTTAGGAGGCAAACAGATAACTTAACGGTTACCATAGAGATACCTTGTATTTTATCCTGCCAATCCAGTTATCCTGTCAAGTTCTTAGGATTCTTCCGGGAAAACCGCGAGCAGGCCTTTGATATGACGGAAATGGTTGTCAGTTGTCGCCAGATGCGCGCCGTGCTCCATGGCGCAGGCGGCGATCCAGATATCATTCGTCGGAATCGGAGTTCCCTGATTCCGCAGCTGCTCAAGTACCACGCTGTAGAATTCCGAGGTTTCAAGCGCCATTGAAATGACAGTGACCCTTGGGCTCGCGAGGAATTTCTGGAATATTGATCTATTATGCGAATTACGGGATCCGTTTTTGAAACCCGAGAAAAGCTCTCCTGCCACGATTGGGCACATGAGAAGCTCCTCGGACTGGCGCAGGATGTCCTTGGACCACGGATCCCCGACGAGTCCACGGCTATACACGTTTGTATCGATGAGGACGCGATTCATTTCCACAACTCCGGATCAGTCTTGCGCTGTTTCCTAACGGACTGTTCAATTGCCTTGACGTCATCCTTGTTCAATGAGCCGATCAATTCGTCCAGATCATTGAATTCACGGGGTTTGCCTTCGCCTTTTCCCATGACGTTAACTTCAATCAGGTCGATGAGGAAACGGTTCAGGCTCTTGCCTTCCCGGACAGCGCATTTGCGGATCTTCTTTTCCGCACCGGGTCCCATACCCCTTAAAGTAATGACTGACATAATGCACCTTTGATAGCTTATTTTGATAGCATAATGATAGCATGGATTGCTGTTAATTCAAACAGAAAATTATTAAAGAATGCGGATCCTGCTGGACTTAGGAATGAGTTCAAGGAGGGATGAATTTGCTCGTAGTAGCGCATGTTTGCGCGTTCTTAAAGGAACGCCGACCTCCAGGTCGGCAATAAGCCGGTCTGGAGACCGGCGCTCCATTAGGAAAATAAGGAACGCGCAAACATGCGCTACTACAAACTAAACACATTTATTGAAAAATTATGCTTTCTTGCTTTTTCACCTGTTCCGAACTATTTTCCGTGCGATATGATATCAAAAACAGTTACTGGGCGTGTCGTTTCATGCATCATGATGGATGATCGTAGCTCCCACGTGAATCAAAGGAACCGCAATGCGAAAAATTACCTGCTGCATGATTGCAGCCCTGCCATTTTTACTTAACATCAATCTGACAGCGGAGGATACCTTGGACATACACATCGCACCCAATGGCAATGACTCATGGTCAGGAAACCTGTCACAGCCGAACCCCGACAAGAGCGACGGACCTCTGGCCTCGCTTACAGGCGCGCGTGACGTTTTGCGGAAACGTCTCTCCGGCAAGGCACCTGAAAAAGCCGTGCGTATCCTCGTCGCCGACGGCCTCTACAGCATTACCGAGCCTCTTGTCCTGTCTCCCGAAGACAGCGGAACTGAGAAAGCGCCAATTTCATACGAGGCAGAGAAAGACGCGCATCCCGTCTTCAGCGGCGGACGCACCATCACCGGATGGAAAGTTGGAGCTGACGGCGTATGGACAGCCAAGGTGCCGGAGGTCGCAACCGGAAAATGGTATTTCGAACAGCTCTTTATCAATGGACGCCGCGCAGTGCGCGCCCGGACTCCGAACAAGTTCTGGTTCAATATACTCAAGGTCTTTGAAGAAAAACTTTCTGCAGACAAGAATGCCAAACGCGCCAAGGAGGCACGTCAGACGGTCTGGCTGCGCCCTGCGGATTTCGCATGTCTTGAAAAGCTGACGCCCGAGGAACTGAAGGACGTCCACCAGGTCGTATACCACAAGTGGGACAACACGCGCCGCTTCATCGACTCGATAGATCCGAAAGAACATACAGTGACCTCAAGCGGTGAAGGCATGAAGCCGTGGGACTGCTGGGACAAGGATTCTACGATAGTTTACGAGAACTTCAGAAGCGCACTGGACGCCCCGGGCGAGTGGTTCCTGTCACGCGACGGCACCATTTATTATATTCCTCTGCCAGGCGAGGAGATAGGCAGGATCGAAGCAGTCGCCCCGGTGGTGGAGAAATTCATAGTCCTGAAAGGTGATCCTGTGGCGAAGAAGTATGTCGAGCACGTGAACTTCAAGGGGCTGACATTCCATCATGCGGAATTGCTGACTCCTCCGAAGGGTTTCGAGCCATTCCAGGCGGCGGCCCCCATCGACGCGGTCGTAATGGCGGACGGAGCGCTCAATATCGTGTTCGAGGACTGCGAGATAGGGCACATAGGCTCATATGCGGCTTGGTTCAGGAAGGGATGCCGGGACATCGCAGTACGGCGTTGCAATCTGTTTGATTTCGGCGCAGGCGGGATACGCATCGGCGAGCTGTCCATGACAAAGAACGAGGCGGAGCAGACCTGCCGCGTGACAGTGGACAACAACATCATCCGGCATGGCGGATACATATTCCCGTGCGCCGTCGGGGTCTGGATCGGGTTCAGTTCTGACAACGTGATCACGCACAACGAGATTGCTGACCTCTTCTACACGGGCATATCGGTCGGATGGCGCTGGGGATACGACGAAAGTACCTGCAAGCGCAACAAGATCAGCTTCAACCACGTGCACCAGATCGGCAAGGGACTGCTCAGCGACATGGGCGGCATCTACACCCTGGGTCCGTCGGAAGGAACGGTAGTGTCGAACAACGTCTTCCATGACATCTACGCATACTCCTACGGCGGCTGGGGAATGTATACCGACGAAGGCAGTACGGGAATTCTCTTCGAGAACAACCTGGTCTACGACACCAAGACGGGAAGTTTCCACCAGCACTACGGCAAGGAGAATATTATCCGCAACAACATCCTGTGCTTCAGCAAGGAGCATCAGATCCAGGTGACCCGCGTCGAACCGCATCTTTCGTTCACGTTCGAGAACAACATCGTATACTGGAGCACCGGTCCGGCGCTGTCAGGGCCATGGGACAAGGTCAAGGTGGAATCGCGGAACAACTGGTACTGGAACGCGGCAGGCGCGAAGGTGCAGTTCATCGGAAAATCACTCGAGGACTGGCAGAAGGACGGACACGAGAAAGGTTCGTCCATCGTCGATCCCCTCTTCGAAAACGCGGAACTCCACGACTTCCGCTTGAAGCCCGGTTCACCGGTGCTGAGCCAGGGATTCAAGCCGTTCGACTACACGCAGGCAGGAGTCTATGGAGATCAAGCGTGGGTTGCAAAGGCGAATGGGGTGAAATATCCGGCGCTTGAACTTCCTCCGGAACGCGAGCCGGTTCCTGTGAACGACAACTTTGAGCGCGATCCAGTCGGACAGCCGCCATCAGGTCCTGAAATTCATACTGAGAAGAAAGGAGATTCGATCGTCGTCACAGATGAGACTGCGGCGACGGGCCGCCGGTCCGTCAAGATCACCGATGCTCCAGGCCTGAAGAACGTCTGGAATCCTCACCTCTGCTGGAAGGTCGACTACGCAAAAGGGAATATAGAAAACAGTTTTTATCTCCGCGTGGAGAAGGCGTCGATGGTTGATTTTGAGTGGCGGGACTGGAGTGAAAACCCCTACAAGGTCGCGCTGCATTTCGCCATCCGCGACGGCAAACTGAAACTCGACAATGGCACGTCCATTGATCTGCCAGTGGACCAATGGGTGCATTTCGGGATATCCGGCGTCGCCGGAAAAGAGAATGCCGGCAAATGGACGCTAACGGTGAAACTGCCCGGACAGGAGCCGCTGGAATACAAGGATATGCCATACAGCAACAAAGCGTTTTCAAAGCTGACATGGATCGGATTCACCAGCAATGCAACGGACAAGACGTCTTTCTTCCTGGACGATTTCGTATTGAAGCCGAAGAGAAGCGAATGACAATCGTCAAACAAAGAGGCCTGTTGGACTTGGAAACGAGCGTGACTGCTGGTGATTTTGCTCGTAGTAGCGCATGTTTGCGCGTTCTTACAGTAGGGACGGGCTTCAGCCCTAACTACTATACGCATATTCCAGTACTGTCCACGTCATGTTCTCCGGTTCTTCTGTCTTTGCATCTTTACGTCAGGCGCTTCGGCCTGACTTTGGACTGCGGTGATTATTCACCGCTTTGTTTTTAGAGCTGTTCGTCACGCCATAGCATCTTAACAGAAGCGAAAGCTGTTATCTTCTCCACGGTTCCAGTGGAATCCAAAGCGCAGAATGATCTGCGCAAAAGATTCGTCCTCCGTCTGGAGGACTCATCATAAAGAATTCTAAACAGAGCAAAAAATGCGTATAGTAGACAGGGCTTTAGCCTGTCCCATTCTTAGATTAGGATGGTACATGCTGAAGCACGTACCTACCTAACGCGCAAACATGCGCTACTACGAGCGAATCCAGGTGTTTTTGAACTCATCTCTAAGTCCGACAGGTTTCCCTCACGCAGAAATTTCATTAATATTTTCACGAACCCCTTGACATTTAATATTTAGATACCATATTGGTACTTGTTATAATGATTGAACCCATTATTTGAACTGATAAACATAAATATAGCAACAAATGGTATTTTTTATGGTATCTATCAAAAAACGCTTCAAGTTCCAGCTCCTGAAAGACGAACTGCTGACCGCATTCCAGGGCGACATCAAGAGAATTCCCAGCGAACGCGATCTATGCGCCAAGTACAAGGCGAGCAGGACTACTGTAAGGAAGGCCCTTGCGGATCTCGAGGACGGCAGGCTGATCTCGAGGGAGGTTGGAAGAGGCACTTTCATAACTGCGAAGAAACGCTGCCATCTCATATGGTTCATCTGTGTCGGGACCGCGCCCCAGCTTCAGAAATATTTCGAGGACGAGGCGGAAAGGTTCATGGAGGAGAAGGAGGAGGCGGACATAAGGATCCTCCATATCGAGTCCAGGGAACTCGTTGAAACCATCAGGAGCCGTCCGGGAATAAAGATCATCTTCGCTCCGAACTTCGGCTATCTCGCATCGACCGGAATGCTTCTCCCTTTGAATGAACTGGACGGATTCACCAACTGCCTGAGCTTTCTCAACAGCAGCTATATCGAGTGGAACGAGTCACGGGACGGACAGAGGAGATGCTATTCGATCCCGCTTTTCATTGACACCGAGGTCTTCGCCTGGAACGGGGATCTTGCAAGGAAGGCGGGGATTGGCGATGCGGCCCCGAGGGACTGGAACGAGATCGTAAAGTGGCTGGAGAAAGTCAGGAAGCTCAGGAACAAGGGCAAGGATGTCTACGGCGGACTTCTTTCCGCCACCGGAAAAAAAGCGAACCATGCCCCTCCCCTCTCATATTATATAGCGGCCTCGGCTGGAAAAAACTTCATAACGAACCAGGCTGGGAACGTCGTATTGGACTTCAGTTCCGGACGCGAATGGCTGGACTTCTTCCACCGCTGCCATGAAACCGGACAGCTCTTCATCGAGACGGAATATTCGGATGTGTCACCCTTGTTCAACGGGAACATTCTTTTTGCATTCAGGGCGGGATCATGGATAATGCAGCAGAAGCGGAACTTCCCGGAATTCCCGCTCAGGTTATCTCCGATACCTCCGTCGAAAGCTGATACAAGTCCGTTCTCAATCACGAGCGCCGTCGGCATGGGAATAGTTAATGAAACAGGAAAGAGCAGCGATGCGACGATCACCGGCTGGGATTTCATAAGGCATCTGACATGCGGCCGTGACAGCCAGCGCCGTCTCGTGGAGAACTATTTCGGCATCGCGATCAACAGGGAAGTGTTCACCTGGCAGCAGGCCCAGAGGCAGTACGCCCCGTTCATGCAGTCCATCAGCACCGGGACAATGCGATGCGACCATCCCATTCAGCACGGCATCATGAAGATCATGAGGATCTATTTCGACAAGGCGCTCAAGGGCGAGATATCGATCGACGAGGCGGTTTCACGGATAAACGAAACCGGCGAGATACAGGCGGAAATCGAGAACGACCGGAGCCTGGTATGAATGTGCAAAGGAGATCTGTATGAATTTTACAAGTCATATTTTTTTCGGACGAAAAAAATATTTCACACTGATCGAATTACTCGTCGTCATTGCGATCATCGCAATCCTTGCGGCGATGCTGCTGCCGGCGCTGAACCAGGCGAAGGAAAAGGCGCGGGAAGCGGTATGCACGGGGAACCTGAAGCAGATACATGTCAGCTTCATGCTGTATATCGACGATCAGAAATATTTCCCTCCGGAAAGCTACCCACAGTGGACCGAGGCGCTTGACGACAACGGCTATTCACCTGTTCCAACTGATCCCGCCAGCGTGAACCCGAGGGACTACAGGATGCAGTGCCCTACATTCATAATCCGCAAGAAGCTTGGCCGCTCGTACCTGTATAACGCTACAAACTTCAACGGCATCTACCAGAAACTTCCTGACAAGGCCTATCCCCAGACGGTGCTCCTCACGGAATCCGGAGTTGACTGGGGCTGGGCATACACCTGGAACGGGCATCTTCCTTTTGGAACGCAACCGCAGGTCTCACAAGGAACACATGGCAAACTCGGCGTGAACGTCCTGTTTGTCGATGGCCATGTCGAACTGATACCAAGCATAAATTTGACACATGCCATGTTCACGGGAATAAAAGACTGACCATAAAATAATTTAAAGATGGGGAGATCGCATGGACTTCTGGAGACCGGCAGGAAAAATCATCGGACTTTCAATTTTCGCAATTGTATTATTTTCAGCATCGTCTGGCTTCGCCGGAACAGATGACAAGGTCTGTACAAGGTGCGGGGACAAGGACTGCGAATACATGCTAGGCGTCAACTGGGCCGGCGCGGAATTCGCACCTGGCTCCCTGCCGGGAGTCGAAGGCAAGAATTTCGGTTGGCCGACCGCTGAAAGCCTGGACTACTGGAAATCAAAAGATGTCAAGCTGATCCGCCTTCCATTCCTGTGGGAGCGCCTTCAGCCGGAACTGAACAAGGACTTTGATCCTACATACTGCGACTCACTGAAAAAATCCGTCAAGATGATCCGTGACCGGAACATGGTGGTAATACTCGATGTTCACAACTATGCAAAATACAAGAAGAGCCTGATTGGGTCAGAGGAGGTGCCGGTTGAGGCGTTCGCGGATCTCTGGCGCCGTCTCGCCGAGATATTCAACAATGACGCTGCCGTGTGGGGATATGGTCTGATGAACGAGCCCAACGGCAAGTGCGACTGGCCGAAAGCCGCCCAGGCCGCGATCGATGCAATCCGCAGTGCCGACAAGCAGACGCGGATATTTGTCGCAAACGACTATGCCGCATGGTCCGCGACGCGCGCTGATGGGAATCTTGCCGACTGGGCTGAGAAAAGCTTGAAAATACCTGATCCGTCCGTCCTCAAGGATCCCTCAAACAAGCTGCGTTTCGAGCTCCACACCTACTTCGACCATGACAACAGCGGCACCTACAAGAATTCATATGACAAGGAAATAACCCGCAAGGACGGACCGGAAGTCCGTGTCGGTCCCGATGTCGGAATCGCGAGGAACCGGCCGTTCGTAGAGTGGCTTAAGAAACATAAGGTGAAAGGGTTCATAGGCGAATACTGCGCACCTGCAAATCCAGGTGTGGACGAGCGCTGGCTGGTTACGCTTGACAAGACCATGGCATATCTGGATGAAAGCTGTATTCCCAGCACCTTCTGGTCCGCAGGCACATGCTGGACACCTGGGAGCAAGGGCGTCATCGAGCCACATGGCTGGAGCACGTCCATGCCAGCGGAAGAACGCAAGCAGGACCGGCCGCAGTTGAAGATCATACAGAAATACATGCGGACAAAATAACACACGGAGAACGATCATGCTGAATGACAGAAATCGTTTTACGCTGATTGAGCTGTTGGTCGCTGTGCCCGCCACAGCTGCCCCGCGTCTGCGGGTAGCGAGTGCGAGAGTAATTCGATTTACATTGATCGAATTACTCGTCGTAATTGCGATAATCGCAATTTTATGCACGCTTCTGCTTCCCGCGCTGAACCAGGCGAAGGACAAGGCGCGGCAGGCCGTCTGCTGCAGCAATCTCAAGCAGATCAACATCGGGTTCATGCTCTACATATCCGACAACCAGTGCTTCCCCGAGCAGGCGGATCCTGACTGGAGCGAAGCCCTGGACAACGGAGGATACACACAGATCCCGACCAATCCTGTCTTCACCAATCCCCGCGACTACCGGCTCCAGTGCCCGACATTCCTGTCACGGAACATGCTTGGCCGCGCTTACCTTTACAATGCGCTTGGCTGGCAGGGCATACACGGAAGGGGATATGAGACCATCTATCCCCAGACAATCCTTCTCACAGACACAAAGGACAACTGGTGCTGGACATACACTTTCCCAGGAAACCTACCGTATGGCGTCCAACCGCGCATATCTCGGGGGACGCATGGCAAGCTTGGTGTAAATACATTGTTCGTCGATGGACATGTCGAACTGGTACAGAGTCCTGACTTCACCAATGCGATGTTCACGTACATGAAGGATTAAGAAGTATGGCGGTATTTCAACCCGCCGATTGCTTTCTGCTTTATAATTTAACAATAAGGATAAGTATAATGAAATGCTTTAAAGCCTCTGGCATACTATTGACCGCACTGGCATTGACCCTTCCGCTGCACATGACCGCCGAAAACCTCGTACCAAACGGTGATTTCGAGGAAATTTCCGGAGCCAACATCAATGGGTGGAAACTTACCACCTACAGTTCCGCCAACCAGGCTCCTGCAGCTGCAAAGGACACAGGTTTCACCAGGGGAAGCATTTCCCTGCATATCAAGCACGCCAACACCGAGTTGAAAAAGGAAGACAAATCCGTCGTTTTCATTACCAGCGAACCTCTCCTGAATATTTTCGGAGGCGTCGAATACGAACTCTCGTTCTACGCGAAATCCCCTATCCCTGGCCAGCGTTTTGACGCTGTCTTCTACACCAACGGCAATAAGAAGCCCCATTTTTACAAGGGGAAGACCTTCCTAATTACAGACACGTGGACAAAGTACAAGTTCCCATTGAAGCTGATGACTGCGGAAGACTGGGACAACCGCGAATTGTTCATCCGTTTCGATCTCCCATATGGCGAAGTGTATGTCGATGAAGTCGCGCTAGACGGGAGCCTGAACCCCGAACAGAAGGCACTGATGGACAAGAAAGCCGCGATTGAAGCGGCAGCGCCGAAGAACGCATTCGTGAATTCCGGATTTGAACTCGGCTGGCTGGGATGGGGTCCTTCGCTCTACCGCAGGATGGGAGTCCCGTATGCTGAAAAGGCAGTTCCGTCAGGGATCGACTTCACCACAAAATATGAAGGCACTGCATCTCTGAGGATCGAACCGAACGACACAGTTGCAAGTTCACCATATCCGGTAAAGATCGGCAAGCCCTACACGTTTTCATTTTATGCAAAAGCTCTTCCTGCTGCGGGCGACAAGCACCAGGTATCTGTAATGGTCATCACTCCGAAATGGAAGGTCTACAATTGCGCCTTGAATGTCGGCAAGGAAATCGGCCCTGAATGGAAACGCTATTCCCTGCCGGTAACTTTCACTGAACCTATGTCCCCTTTCATCAACTCGATGTATATCCGTATAGATTCGAACGACAACCTGCTTTGGATAGACGCCATGCAGTTCGAGAAGGGGTCGATGACGGATTACGAGACTGGAGTCCAGGCGGGAATCCTCACCAAGAGCGAAACCGGGCTCTTCTCCCTCGGGAAACCGGAGGAAGTGGAACTCGCTATCACGGCAACCGGCGGAATTGCAAAGCCTCTCACTGTTTCGCTTAAGGCAATCGACGTGTATTCAAACGTGCTCTGGGAGAAGACCGTTCCTGTAGCGGCAGGCAAGGATGAAATTGTCAAAAGCCCGGTCACTCTTCCGAACACGGCTCTTGGCGTGGTCGATGTAAGCCTGTCGGTATCCTACGGAGAGGACTTTCCTGTTTCCGTGAACAACTGGCGATACTGCGTAATTGACGGGAATGAGAAATCCACCAGACAGAATCCGTTGTTCGGCATGGAGAACGCGGTAGGACGCTCGCCTGAATGGGTAGAGGATTTCAACGAACGAATTGCGAATTCCGCAGGCGCAGGATTCACGCGTGTATTCATAAGTTCCAGACCTGAGGACGGAAATGATCCGGTCTTTCTGGAAAACCTCAAGAAGCAGTTGGCGCGCAAGAAGGCCAGCGGCAAGAGCGTGATGATCTGCATCGACCAGCCGAAAGGCGCCCACATCCAGCCCGGATTCAAGACCGACGAGGAACCAGGCGAAACGCTTGTCGCGAAGGAAATTGCGGATTTCGCACAGTTCGCTGGAAAACTCGCCGCATATATGGCCGATACTGTCGACTACTACCAGCTCCTCAACGAACCAAATATCTGGAATGCACGCAGCGGAGCTAAAAAAGGACTGAGGCTCATGCCTCCCGACCGTTATGCGCGCTTTCTAGCCGCAGGCTCAAAGGCGGTCCATGACGCATATCCGAAGGCAAAAATAGCAGCGAACACAAACGGCATAGATGTAGTCTACACTGATGCGCTCTTCGCCGCCGGCGCCGCAAAGGACATCGATGTGTTCTCCTTCCATTCATACCGTGCCGCACCTGAAATACCGCAGACATACGAGGACATCAAGCGCCTGCGCACGCTTGTCGACCGATACGCAAAAGGTATGCCGATAATCAACGACGAGCAGTATTTCGGGCTGCGCAACAAGAATGGCGGTGGAGGCGAAGTCGATCGCGACTACTTCAGCGACTCCGAACTCGACCACGCCGGCAGGATCCTCCAGAACTTCCTGCATCATATCGCATCGGAGCGCGTAACGTGGTCGGTATTCTCAGTTGGCGAAACACTTTTCAAGTATGGGTTTGGCAATCCTGTCTATTACTACTATTCATACGGCGGATACCGCTTCATGAGCCAGACGCTGTTCGATATCAAAGCCTCTTCGAATGTCGAAGCGCATCCGTCAGTGCGCGTCTTCCTATTTGAGCGGGGTGACGGAGTGAAGGTGGTCTCCGTCAACACCAGGATGTTCGGCACGAAGGGGGGCATCCGCAATCTCGCAGTGGAAGCCGCGTTCGATGTGAATGGGAACAAGATTTCCACCAAGGACATACCAGTGGGATATCTTCCTACGTATATGACATTCAGCAAGGATACAACGGGCAATGCGATAGTCGCAGCTTTGAAGCGCGCCGACTTCTACGGGCTTGACGCCCCAATCCGCGCCTCGTTCGAAGCTGACAAAGGCACGCTCACCATGACGGTCGAGAACTGCGAGAACAAGCCCGTTGACACGACCATCAACTTCACGAAGATGCCGGAAGGATGGACAACGCCATCTCCTGTTGCCGTAAGCGCCCTGGAAGGACGTACCAGCAGGAAGTTCACATTCCCGATAAATGAAATCGAATTCGCATGGAGCAAGGACTATCCGGTCGGATACAGCGCAGAAGTAGGCGACAGCATAGTTGCCAGGACGGTCAGGCTTCCATCGATATTCGCCGCAAAGGGGAAGATAACTGTCGACGGCGACCTTGGCGAATGGAAGGACATGCCGAAGATGTCAGTTTCCGAAGACAACCTTTCAGCGGACTTTTCCGGAGGAAAGATCCCGCACGCCGGACCGAAGGACCTTTCAGCAGATGCATCGATCTCCTGGGACGACAACAATGTCTATTGCGCGGTGCAGGTAACTGACGACGTCCTGTTTTCCGGCGATGGAGACGAGACGAACTTCTGGAAGAACGATTCGATCCAGATCTATTTCGACATGCAGAACGAAGCCGGCAAGATCTACGATACCAACGACGCTGCATATTCGATAGGGCTCAACAAGAACGGTGTGCCGGTCGCATACCTCGACAAGAATCCTACGGGAAGATATGTCGGTGCCGCAAACGCCGACCGTGGAGTAGACGGGGACGTGAAAGTCGCATACAGGAAAACGGACAATGGATATGTATATGAAATGGCATTCCCCCGTGCCGCCCTGCCCTATCTCGTTTTCAAGGATGGATCATTATTCGGATTTTCAATCCTGGTCAACGACAATGACGGTGCTGGAAGGAAGCAGGGAGTAACTTTGGGACCAAAGGGAACAGAGCCTTATAACAATCCGGGGATATGGAAGACCGTGAAGATGGTGGAGAAGAAGTAAGGCGGTTTTCTTTGCCCCGTCGAATGACTGGGGTAAACCGCCAATTGATCGTCGGGTTAAAACCCGACATACTTTCAAGGAAAAACAGCCCTCACGGGCTTAACTACGAACAAATTATGATTTTGTTTTAATTCGTTTGTAGTTAATGCCGTAAGGCATGTGCTCTTTCCGCAATTTATATCTAAATTCGATGTTCGATGTTCACTTTGAATCTATTTGTTCCCTGATCCAGCCTGGGCGGTTGGTCGTGATGCCATCAACACCGCATGCGACCAGCTTTTTCGCTGACTCTGCATTGTCCACCGTCCAGACATAGAATTTCAGCCCTGCGTCCCTGAACTTCTTCACCATCGCCGAGTCAATTATTGGCTCCAGCTTTACATCAACTCCATCGAGTCCGGCTGATTTTACCATTGCAACCAGTTCATCCAAGGTCAGTTTTTTTCCAGTATCCTTGTCAGCCCTCCAGTCATAAAGCAGCAGCACGTCGTGCTCAGGGAATTTCCACTTGGCCTGTTTTGCGACCTCGGGATAGAATGTGATTATTGGAAGAAGCCTTGGATTTTTGCCGGACGCCTTGATCACCTGTTCCATTTCCGGAAGTGCTTCAGCACCGCACTTTATTTCGATAAAAAAACTCTTGCCGTCCGGAAGGGTCGAGAGGGCTTCCGCAAGTGTCGGGATTTTCTCACCCTTCCACTGCGGCCCTTTCCAGGATCCCGCGTCCAAGGCCCTAAGTTCATCAAAAGTCTGGTCGCAGACTTTCTTGTCCACACCGGCAGTGCGCTTCGTGCCTGTGTCGTGGATGAGGACGATCCTGCCATCGCTGGAGATACTGATGTCCAGCTCGCATGCATCGGCATTCTGCTGCCAGCCGAGATTGAATGATGCGACTGTGTTTTCAGGCGCGTCATGAGATGCGCCCCGGTGTGCAATGATTTCCACAGGTTTGTTTTTCATAGTATGACAAAGATAGGCTATCTGTGGAAAGGAATCAAGCTTTGCCTAAGTATGGCGGTTTTTAAACCTCCAATTAACCGTCGGGTTAAAACCCGACATGCTTACGGCAGATACGCACCGTACATGCGCAGGCGTTTCCGCAGGAGATCTGTGTCGACGGCATGTACATCGGATTTGTTCTTATCAGATGCAATGGCGGCGGCGAGTCCCGCGGCTTCGCCCATCATCAGGCATACCGGCATGACACGTACGCTTCCCTGGATCGTTTGTTCACAGGAAATCGATCTTCCGGCCACAAGTACATTCTTCAGGCCCTTGGGCGTCAGACAGCGGTAAGGGATGCCGTGTGATTCGCCGGGCTTATATCTCTTCGACGGATCCGATTCCATCTTCAGCCAGTCCTTGTGCGTCATTGCGGTCTTAGAGCTCTTGTTGTGGACATCGATGTAATAGCAGTTCCTGCCTATCTCGTCGTCGAAACTTTTCCTGTTTATGAAATCATCATACGTCAGCATATAGTCCCCGATGATCCTGCGGGATTCGCGGATTCCCATCAGCGAGCCGGTCGCCACGAGATGTGAATCGCCGAATGCCGCCGGGCTGTATTCCGCAAGCGCATCACGGAAATTGGATGCTATCTTGCGTCCCAGGATCATGGCTCTCGAAAGATCTTCAGGATTCGTGCTGTCAACATTGAACAGGTGCCCCGCATTGAATCCGATCGTCCCAGGCCCGACCGGACAGTTGCAGATGTGGAAGTCTGGAATGTACGGATATTTCTTTGACTTGAGAATGGCATAGATCGGGCTTTTTTCATTGGCGCAGAACAGATTCTCGCCGTGCTTGTACGCGTAATAGTCGACATTGCCGATCATGAAACAGTGAGTTGCCGGCATGAGCCCTTTGCCGTTCTTGTCGCCTTTCTGGAACTTCGCACCGGCCCAGGCGGAAAGATCTGCATCGCCCGTGCAATCAATGAAGACTTTTGCGCGGTACGCGCTGAGACCTTCCTTGTTCGTGACAATTATCTCGCTCACTTTCCCCTTTCCAGCCTTAACACCGGAGAGCATCGTGTGGAAGAGGATTTTGGCACCTGCCTCAGTGACAAGATCGTCATAGACGCGTTTCAGGAGTTCGGCATCGATCGGCACCCAGTCCATGGCCTTCTTGTCGACATGCAGCATTCCTGCCTTCGCGGCATTGAACACTTTTTCAGCAAGGCCCTGGTATATTATTTTTTCCTTGTCGGAGAAAGGGCACCAGCATGGGACAAGCCCGTTCGTGCCCATTCCACCCAGGCTTCCGGTCGCCTCGATCAGAAGTGTCTTCGCGCCTTCACGTGCGGCTGATGCAGCGGCCGTGCATCCCGCAGGACCTCCGCCGACCACTATCACATCCCATTTGTCGTGCACAGCGATATTTGCATTAAACTTCATTTTCATATATTCATCCTTTCAGAAATTATGTTTAACCACAGAACACACAGATTACACAGAAAAACATAAACGCGAATCATAATGAGATTCAATTTTCCAAGGAGGCATTTTCGCTTACTTCAAGACAACATACTGCGGGGCGCCGGACAGCTTCACCGATATTTTCCCGTCAGTCACTTTCACGACGGACTCCTTGCCCATCAAATCCACAAGTTTCAATTCGCCGGCCGCATTGACAGGTATCGCCACGTCGTGATCCTTCACTTTTTCTGGTGTTGCCTTGAGAGGTGGAGAAGTCCACACGACAAGCTTCTCCGCACCGGCCTTGTTAACGAAGATCAGGACATAGTCAAGAGGAGAAGCGGTCTTCATCCGCTCCTTGTATGCGAAACCCGACAGCTGGTCGATCATGTTTTTACATGCGAAATAGGCGGGACGTTTCTTGTCCTTGCTAGCTATCGCAAATTCCTTTCCGGCCCATTCGTACCAGCTGCTCAGGTTGATACCGTTCATCAGGTCAATCATGTATTGGCGGACGATATGCCAGGACTGGTATTGGAACGCCATCCCCTCTGGACCTCCTGACCAACCCTCGCTTTCCGGGTTCCCTTCCCAGCTCTTGGTCTTCGCGACCGCAAATCCCCTTTCCGTGTTCAACATGGGGAAATCCTTAGGGGCGCCGTATTTCTCCATGATGCTGCGCATCCTTTCATAGCCGGCCGTGTATTCCTCCGGGCTATTCAGGCCGTAAGGATGAACGGACCAGCCGCTGATCCCCGTCTTGTACATCCCCTTGGAGAAGCATGAATCCGTCCAATTGAAGGAAGGATCCCAGAAGCACGAGACTGAACCTGCGACGACAAGGCAGTCCGGATCGGAGAGGCGCATGGTCTTGACGGTCTCCTTCACAAGTGCGGTATATTCATCGGCGAACTCGGGGGAGTTGTGCATCGCCCCTTTATCATTCCGCCAGAATGTCCTGACATTGGGTTCGTTCCATATCTCCCAGATGATGCCTCTCCCCTTGAAGTGCGAGGCCAGTGCTGCCGCAAAATTCGCATACCCTTTCCTCCCTTCCTCGGTCTGGATGCCGCCGCGATTGTCGTCTTCATGGAGCTTGTTGTTCCCGAACAGGCAGGCCAACACACGGAGTCCGTTGTCATCAGCATCCTTCAGAATGCGGTCGTATTCGGTGAATTCGTATTTCCCCTTCTCCTTTTCAATGCCGTCCCAGTAGAATCCTCTCCTGATGAATTTCACTCCAAGCTTCCCGATGTCCTGGAGGTCGGCGGTCGATGAACAGTTCGGTTTCGTCTGCATGCCCAGCGTCAACGGCACCACCTTTTCTGGAAACGACTTGAGCTGGTCTCCTCCTGCTTTCTTTTCGGGTTCCACCTTGGGCTTCTCCTGTATTTCCGGCCTGGCCGCTTCTTTTGCCTTCTCGACGACGGCAGGCACTGGCGCCTGCACCGGCACCTGCGGGGATGGAGGTTGTTTTCCAACGGACTCATCCTTGATGCTGTCCTTGCATCCCGACAAAATCACAAATGCCACCATTGCAAGAATCGCTGTTTTTCTCATTTTAGAATCTCCTTTGCAATATTATCCGTCATTTTCATATTCATATCCTTTCTGATTTATTGATTGTCAGGGGCAACTCACCGAGTTGTCTGCGGCGGTTTCTGCGAAACCGCCCTACCTTTTTCATTCGATGTTCGAAGTTCATTGTTCTATCAGTATAAGGTCCCCCGTCATGTCGACCTGTTTGAGATGGACGCCTCCGAAGAAACCCATGACCGACTTCCTGCCTGATCCGTCATCTTCGTTGATCATCACGGACAGTCCAAGATCCTTCCCGGCTCCGGGCTTGAACGGCGCGAGATGCGACCATGGGATGGCGATCTCGTAGTTCAGCACCTTGCTGTTCTTCTCGTCTGCGACTATCGCAAACTTCATGTCTTTGACTTCGCCCAGCTTGATATCCTGGTCGGCAACGGAGTAGCACCACATCTGCGGCCCCTTCTTCCCGATCGCGGCACCATACTCATACTTGCCCGGCTTGCTGTCGGAATCGCGATACGGGTCGATCATCATCTGGAGACCGTCCTGGTTCCAGATCGCCCCGTCCTCGTTTACAAAACTCATGACATCGTCCGTGACCTTGATGCCTATGTACAAATTCTTGTCGTCCCATAGGAAGCGAACGTCCGCAGAAAGATCCTCGGGATTGTCCCATTCGTTCGACTTGTCGATCTTCTTGAACAGGCAGTAGTTATTCTTGTCGATCACCTTGGTTGATTCGGCCCTGCCCCAGACGCCCTCGTCCATCTTTCCGTCCAGCGCGGGAGCCTTGTCGGTTTTGCGGACGGGAACGAATCCGGACACAAGGCGTTCCTGCTCGATGATATTCCCTTCGGAATCCTTCAAGGTCGTCTTTATCCTGTACAGGGTGAAAGGCTCTATCTTCCCCAGGACAAGATCTATTTTCTTTTCAGCCCCCTTTTCAAGCGTCTCTTGACCTTCTGACGGTGATGACAATACTGCGCCGGAAGCAATTACAGCTCCCATGTCGTATTTGCCGTCCTTCATTGGGAATTCACTCCTGACCTCCATCTTCCATGATACTGTCTCCTTCGCCGAGCCGTTGTTCCTCAGGCTCAGGGATACAATTCCATTTCCCTTATCCTTGGAGGGCATCGGCGAGACGGTTGCGCTCACACGGCTGCTTATCTTCACGGGTACAGTGATCTCCACGGACTTGCCGCTGCTCAGGATGATCCTGCCTTCACGCGCCTCTGTGTCGCGCGGCGCGCCAAGGACGCAGTTGACCGTGCTCCCCGAGGCGTCTGCGAACTTCGCAGCCCAGGACGCGGGCACTTCGGCTTTCAATGAATCGGCCGCTATCTTTTCCAGCTTCAGGGCCAGCGTGGCGCTGCCGCCTTTTACAATAGTGGAGGCAGGAGACGCCAATGAAAGAGATGGAGCACCGAGTTTGTCTGCAAGCGCAGGTTTGTCCTGCTTGTATAGCAAAAGTACGGTTTCATGGCTGACTGTGACGGTAATTCCACTGTTCTCCGGAACTAGTTCCGAGCTTGATCCGTCTATGTAGATGATCTTCGCCGAAGCGACACCGGGAAGAGGCAGCATGATGTCGGCGCGGTCCTTGTCCTTCCAGAGCACCTGCAGGCAGTTGTTGTCGTCGTCCTTGAAGAGGAAGGCGAAAACATCACCGTCGTATTTCTTTTCCTGAGCGAACTTCTTCACGCATATGGCGTTGACCATGTTGTAGTAGGCGATCGCATCGAGCTTGGGATTGTAGAGGCTGTATTTGCAGTCGAAGACGTTATGCGCATCTCCGAACGTGCCGCGCGCGCCGCCCTTAGGATCAGGATAGTTTATGCCGAACCAGGAGATCTTCCCGCCTCCCTCGGCGAAAAATGAAGCAACCTTCTTAACGAGATCAGATGCTACGGCGAGGCGAGGCATGCCCTGGCTGTTGAGACCTATTTCAGTGGAATAGATCGGTTTTACGGCATTATATTTCTTCATCAGCTCCTTGTATTCGCGGATGGTCTTGCGGATGGTCTCATACGAGCCGTAGACATGGAAATCATAGATGTCGAGATAGTTCTGATATCCTTCCTTGAAATAGTTTTCATTAGGCTCGACAGCAGTTGAGATCGCCGGGATGTCCTTGTCGAACGCCTTTATCGCCTCGTATATCGCCTTGTATGCGGCGACATTCAGCTTCACCTGTTCAATACCGCCATGTGGCTCGTTGCCTATGCAGACGTAGCCGATTCCCTTGTCCGCGAAACTCTCAAGGAACTCCTTCATGCCTTCACGCAGGCTTTTGTCTGTGTATTCCAGCTTGCCGCGTTCGACATTGCATGCCCTGGACATCACGACCCACTTCGCACCGAGCTGCTGGCAGAGCTCAGCATTATTGGCGACTGGTTTGTATGGCGGTTCGGCGTTCCAGTTGCCCCAGAGGCCTATGAGCCTTATGCCCAGTCTGTCGGAAAGGGTGTAATACTCCTTAACCCGGTTGTCCCAGTTCCTACTCAGGAACGGTATCTCCTCCGGCTTATATTTTTTCGTCACCGCCTCTGGCAGGCGGGCGAATCCGGAAAACTCCTTGTATTCAACGCCTGTATCGAGAGGGAACCTCACATGCAGTTCATAATATTTTCCGATCTCAGGATTCAGCGAGCCCAGATCCAGATCCGCCTTGTAGACGAACTTCTTGTCCTTCATGCTTTCCTTGTTGAACTTCAAACTCACCGAAGCGCCAAGTTCGGAACCCCAGTAATCCTTCACGGTGCAAATGGCGATTTCCTCTTTTTCACCTAGAAGTTTTACAGCTTCGACCACAACATGGAAGATAACCCTGGCTTCCGGCAGGAAAAGATTACCTGGTGCATCGGAGGAAATTTTCACGCTCTCAATCGTCTTCGGCACGGACTTGCCGCTGCTGGTGAAAGCCAGCTCGTCGATGTCCATGCTGCCCCAGGTCTTCCTCAGCGATATGTTCATCCTGGCCTTGTCGGTGTCGGCAGGGGCCTGCAATGTCTTCTTGAACGTAGTCCACGGGCTGCTTCCTGTCTGTATCAGCGCCTCCTTCTTCTCCAGCACCTTGCCGCTGTTGTTCATGAATTCGACGAATATCGCGCCCTGGTACGAATTGTCCGGCGACTCAAGTGCAGATCTGACAGCGCCGGAGACCTCGCACTCGCCCTCCTTCGCCTCGAACAGGGCGCTGGTGACCGAGCATTCCTCATTTCCCTTGTCTACGCCGCGTTCGAAGTGGAGGCATGACGCACCCTTGTAGGGACTGTTCTTCGACAATGTCCCGGCTCCTGCTCCCTTAACCTCCCATTTCTTTGCGAAGTTCGCAGAGTTCTCGAAGTCCTCCATGAACGCGCCCTTCTCGACAAGCACCGCCTTGACACCCTCCGCCTTCACCTCTGAAAGCCAGAGCGAACCGACAGGTTTGTCCGTTGGCAGTGCGGATTTTGTCAGCAGGAAGATCACATCCTTGAGAGGCCCCTTCCATTTTATGCTCTTGTCCTTCTCCTTGCCCCAAGCCTGGTATTTGGCTATTATGTCGAGCGCTTCAGGGGTTCCCATCTTTGTGAAGAAGTCGTCTATCGGGAAATTCACAAGCTGCCAGTCGTCAGTCTTCCTGATCTTGAATTCGATCTGGTGGCAGGTGTCGGCGTTGTCGATCAGCCGAATCTTGAGAATTTCATTTCCGGGGAACTTGAGCATGAAGGAAAGGTTCTTGACATCTAGTTCTGCGGGAATTTTCCTGCTGGTCTGGACGTATCCGCCGCCGGCGGTGAAGTCCGCATCCAGCCTGAGCGCTGGCTTTCCTTCCTTGGAAGCCGTTTCATCGACCGATACCTTTCCTGTGGCGCCTTTGAATTCAGGGCCGTTCCCGAAACCCCAGCTGAGTTTCTTTTCGCCCGGCATGAACAGCTGGGCTTCGTCGGAATATGAGACACAGCTGGCTGCCATCATGACAAATATCAACAAGAACATCTTCTGAACTCTCATTACAACTCCTAATTTCAGTTATTTATATTAGTTGGTAGTCAAGCCATTATTGGCTGTGTATTCAGGAATTAAGAACACTCAATATTGCGTTAACTACAAACAAGATCCTTTAGCAATATTCATTACACCATATTCTATTAAATCATTTCATCTTTGCTGCAAGCGCCTTGGCGAAACGTTTCCCGAGTTCGTCATAGCCCTTGGCGTTGAAATGCAGGTTCGAATGTCCGCCCGCACTGATATCCTTTGTCTGGACTAGGACAGACATCTTGTCCTCATTCGTAAAATCTGCGATCCCCTTGAAAACTCCGTCGCTGGACTTTGCAGGCTCAGCAACTACGGCCAGCATCTCCGGATTGCCGCAGTCCTTCCTCACATTTGCGACAAGACGGGCGAGATTGTCCTTGTAGATCGCTGACGTGTCGTCAAAACTGTCAGTCTCGCCCTGGAGCCATAGGAATGCGAGCATTTTTGCATCGGGATGGAGCTTGCGGATCGATGCGATCTGGGCCTCAAGCGGCTTATATAGGTTTCCAATCCCCCACTTGTATTTTTCGGCAACTTCCTTAGGGGCGTAATCGGGAACCCACTGAGAAAGAGCAGATCCTCCAACGGCATTGTGCAGGATTATGAATTTGTCCTTGGGATTCGCCTTGGCAATGTCGATCGCGAAACGCGGGACAGGACCGTACTTTTTCCTGCCTTCATCAAAGGATTTCATCGGCTCGAGCTTACTCGGATCAGCCGCCTTCGGGTCTAGGCAGTAGTATGTGACGTTTGCAGGCATCTTGCGCAGTTCGTCCGGCATCTCCTCAACTTTCGCAACCCCTCCCATGTTGGACTGTCCGGAGCAGATGACTATATAGTCCGTTGCATTGGCGGAAGACGAGGTAAAGCCAAGGAAAGCAAGCAGGAATCCTGCTGCAAAGATCATTGTTGCGCATATCATCCTGGTCCGGGCAAGAATATTCATTTTTCTCCTTTACTTAGTATTTTACTAGTCTTCTCATAATAGTCTCGATACATTTTCTCTTAAACGGAGCGCGGGTTTTCCAACCCGCGGCACTCTTCCCATGGCGGGTAAGAAAACCCGCCCTCCGTTATTCTGGAACTCCATTCTACTTGGCCTCGCTCTTCATCCGCTTGTCCGCACCAGCTGCGGATTTCGCAAGCGCCACATGGAACGTCGTTACCCGGGCGGCGGCGGAGAGCTTCTCCGAAATATCTTTGAGCTTTGCCCGTGATTCGTCAGACATGCGATCTATGAAAGGCGAGAATTTCGCAGGTTTCTCTCCTGCCCAAAGAGGATGCCAGATCTCGGAACAGATTTTATTGCGCTCCTTGGCCAAGTCCCATACTTTCCGGGTCTGTTCCGCCCACGGCGTGCCCGCAGCCAACGACACATCAACCCCCTCGGCCAGTTCAGCTCCAGTAAATGCCGCGCTGCTCGGTTTGCCTTCAGACACCAGGGCGTATTTCTGCTTCGGATCCAGACCGGAGACTTTCAATGTCAACTCATTCAGCTGACGCAGATTCGGCAGCAGATCCAACACCTCGCGGGTTTTTTCTGGAATATAGAACGGCAGGAACGGCAGCGTGACATCAAATTCGGCCAGGCCGTCCGGGCCCTTCACGTTGGCGACGGTGACACCGGAAGCCTTCACGTCAGTACCGTTGATGTCAAGACGCCCAATGCCCCTCGGCGCCTCAATCCGATCAATGATCATGGCGGCCATGACAAGATGACCAGAGGCCTTGGGATGCACGCCATCGCCGGCCCAGGTATAGGAAGGATCTTTTTCTTTCAGTTTTTTCTGCACGGCCAGCATTGGATGGAAGATGTCAATTGACGGGATCTGCAGTTCCTCGGCGAGCTTCAGCATTCTGTCGGCGAAACGCTCCAGAGTTCCGTTGTAGACGCCCTTGCTCTTATGCGTGTCGGGATCCGTGGGAGAAGTGGTCAAAAGGATTTCACGTGCGTTGAGATCCTTTATTTTTTTGGCAAGTTCACTCTGGTTCTTTACGTATGAATCGAAGATCGCCTGGTCGAACGCAACATATTTGCCGTCATTCATGCCGAAGTTCACGAACACCAGAGTGGGCTTGGTGCCACTGACATCGCGTACGAAGCGGGAGCAGCCTCCAGAAGCCGTATCGCCGCTGACGCCGAAATTCCAGCATGTGAAGTTCTTCTTCGGAAAGCGGGTATAGAGGAATGTCTCCACAATCGCAGTATAGACGTTCATGTGGCTGATGCTGTCACCGTAGAACACAACCGTTTCATTGTCGCCAACCGGTATGAGCGTGGCTTGCGCCGGACCGGCCGCGTTCAGGCTGAGACTGCTGATTTCCAGAACAAAGAGCAAAAGACACGTTGCCTTCACGAAAATCTTAATCATTTCTTGTTTCTTCCTATAGGTATTCATATTCAAATACACATTCTCTTCCCTGCAGGCAGTTACATATGAGCGGTGTCTCTACGGAGTAGTATAGGCGCCGGTACGATAGTTGTAGCCTATGCCGTTCTTTAGGATGTAGGCGTATATGCCGTATGGGGGATTGTCAGATGTCACATGGTACTTGCCCTGGTTGGCCAGGACGTTGAGCTCTGCCGGGTGCTGGGGCGCCACGTGTCCGTCCACAAATAGAATATTGCAGCTGTTAGGGTGTGCGAGCCAGAGGCCGGCCGGCTTGTAGGTGACCTGTGACCCGGCATTGGTGTCACGGCCGTTGAATGACCAGTATCCGGCCCCGCTCTTGTCACGGGTGCAACCGACCAAGGCCGTTCTCGCCGGTTCCAGGCATAAACCCGGGACGTAATAAGGCCAGGACACGTCGCAGCCTTCAGTCGGGTCGAAAAACATCTCGCTGTCAAACATCCACTTGTGGTCAGCCGCAGTAGCCCAATCCTTGCTGCCATACATGCCATAATAGCCGCTATCGTTGGTAATCTTGGAACACCTGAGCACTTTTTCCTTGCCCCCGGTTTTATAGCCGCTTCCTATGTAGTCATCAGAATATCTGCCGTTTATGAAGTAGTACCACATATGCCGGTGGCTCGATGAATAGTAGGGGGAGTAGTCGCCGAAGATCACACCCTCATGGTCGACGGCATATAAGCTCAATGCCATGCTGACCTGCCGCTGGCTGCCCAGGCATAAGGTCTGATAGCCATACTCCTTCGCCTGCTGCAGGGCAGGAAGAAACAGGGCCATGAGGATTGCGATGATCGCAATCACCACGAGCAGCTCGATTAATGTGAATCTAGCTTCTCTCTCCTTCATTTGAAACACACAGCTCTTCCGGCTTAGCCAGGGTTCCAGTTTTTTTACTGCCAGCAGTCCGATGAGGACAAATCGTATTTTTATCATTTACGCTGCTCTTTCATTGGTTGATTTAATTCCTCACGGCACTACCGAGATCACAATGCGGTTCTTGTCGATAAATTCCTGGAGCCCCGTGCTTGCACCGCTCTTCAACATGGCGTTCGACACATCGTTTGCTATCTGGAACATGTTGCATCCTTCTGCATGTCCGTCATAGAATACGGTGCCTATGCGGTTCATGTGTGCCAGCCAGGGCCATGTATAGAGTCCGCCTCCGTATGTAGTACTGCCGTTGAAGCGGAAGGTCGAACCGCCGCCGCCGAAATTCGGGGAATTCGCCATGGATGAGTGATGGCATGCGATCGCCATCATGGATGAAGGCGATCGCAACTTCATCAGCCGCGTACCACTGAAGATTCCACTATTGCCCGCTCCGTCATCCCATGTCGTCTTCACAGTAGCAGCCCACTCCCAATAGCCTGTGTTCCCACCGCCCAGGGTTGCATATATCGCATCCTGTCCGGTCTGGCTGTTGGCCACTGTCAGCGCAGGCGTCTTGTATTTCGGGCAGACGGTGACATTGAGGTTGCTTACATACGCTGGAAAGTAGTAGGATCTCCAGTATTGAGGCGTTGTATCAGACGGATCGGTAATGCTTCCGCCTGTAGCGACTATTTCATTATGGTCCATCGAGTACATGGACACCCCCATGCCCGTCTGCTTCTTATTGTTCAGGCAGACTGAGAGCCATGCCTGTTCCTTCGCCTGCTGCAGCGCAGGCAGGAGCAACGCGGCAAGGATTGCGATGATCGCGATTACGACCAGCAATTCGATAAGTGTAAACGCTGATGCCGGACGCCGGATGCCGGATGCCGGATTTCCATATCCGGCTTCCTGGATCCTGCATCCTGAATTTATCTTGTAATTTTCCATGTGTTATCCTATCCTCCTGACGCTTTCCCTAACTATCAGTTCCGGCTCTGAGAGAATGGACTTCGACATCAGTTTGGCCCTGCCGGTGATAATATCGAAAGCCATCTCGACTTCTTTAAAATGATCGGTGGATACTACTGTCAATGGAGGGGGTGAGTTTTCGTCTATCACCAGATGTCCGCCTGTCGTGATTATGCTGATGTCTTCGGGAACTCTGAGATTGAGCTCACGCAGCTTGCGAATGCCTGCAAGCGCTCCGCTGGAGGATGAATAGATCAGGGCGGTCACGGAATGTTTCTTTAGCATCCTGCCGGTGGCCTCATATGCGAATTCCGCGGAATTCTCCCAGGGCTGCGGAGTCTTGTCGGTCTTTATCAGGCTGCGGGGAGAAAGCCCGTAGTCAAGAAGGGCCTGCCTCTTTCCCTTTAATGAGAGTGGAAGCTCCATCATGAGAGGCTCATTGATTATGCTCGCTATGCTCCTGTGCCCGTTGTCGAGCAGGTATTTCATCTGGATGTATTCCGCCTTGAACCAGTCGGGCGTGATCGAGATCACATTCCTGCCAAGGCTCACAAAAGGACATGCCTCAAAGACAAATACCGGTATCCCGATGGCATCGAACTTGTTGAAGATCTTGCGGGTGAAAGTTCCAGGCACAGGCACAATGAATATCGCCCTGAGGTTCTCCTGCGCCCCAGCCATCTCCAGGATGTTCTCATACCTGGTATCGCGGTTCATCTTGAATTCGACAAGACCGAATCCGTTCTTTACGGCCAGCTCCTCGGAATCAGATATCCTGTTCCAGTATTCGGCGGAGAAATAGTTCGGACATGCGATAATTATCCGGCCATTTTTCGTATTGCCGTTCGCTTCATTGATGACCTGCCTTTCCCATGAAGAGAGAAAGGTCCCCTTCCCCTGCCTGCGTATGACATAGCCCTCGCGGCAGAGCTCGTTCATTGCGTTGTGCACGGTTACAAGGGAGACATTGAGCTGTTTCGCCAGTGCGCGGTTTGTAGGAAGCTTGTCGTCAAGCTGGTATTTCACGAACTCCTTGATCAGCCAGTTCTTGATCTGCAAACGCAGGGTCAGGCCGTTTTCGCGGCTCTTCATAGGTAAAATTTCAATAGACTGTATCATTTGATGATATTTCCATATTGATATATATCATTATAAACCAAAACCTCCAGGCTGTCAAGAGATATTAAAGATATTTCAGTTAAAAACAAAGCTCCGGATCGGGAAGATTCAGTTTATAACTGGCGCGCCTTTCTTGGTCAGCCATCGGGTGATTCCGACTTTGCCTATCGTGTCATGCCTGTTGGTCATGCTGAGAAGGGCGCCGGCATTTGCGCTTTCAACATGGCCGTCGGCCAGGAGGGCGTTTCCTGAGTTCACATGAATCATATGGAAGAAAACTCCGTTGCCGTCGCTCTGTCCATAGAATTCGCATGAGTTGCGCCCTATGTCCGAATCAGACGAACTGTCGGCGACAAGCACCCATTTGGAAGGGGAAGCTATTTTTGGTATGAAATAAAGGGTCATGCTTCCCGAGTCCCAGGAAGGATCTGTCCAATGGCTTTCGATATTGTCGTAATCCGCACCGCTGTTGTTCTTTATCGCATACATCCCGTAAGCCGTCAGGCAGCGTTTCCAGGTGTCATTGCCAGTGACTATGGTGTCGGTCTTGCTTGACGGACAGTTCAACAGGAGCCGGGCCCCTGCAGGCAGGTAGTCGCCACGTGGTTCTCCGGTAAAGAAGGTGGGAAGATCTATCAGCCAACGCGCCCAGGATACGGTCTTCTGTCCGGCGGAGGGCGGATCCCATATTGAAGTTGCTGCGACATAATAATTATGATCGGTCTGATATAGGCAGAGGGCTGTTCCAATCTGCTTCTGGTTGCTGATGCATACGGCCTGTTTCGCCATCTCCTTCGCCTGCTGCAGGGCTGGCAGGAGAAGCGCGGCAAGAATTGATATGATCGCGATGACCACGAGCAGTTCTATTAGGGTAAACATATTTTTTCTTTTCTGCGAAGAGAAAAAATTATATGATTTTGATTTCATATTTCCTGTCCCTGGCGGTTACCTAAAGTCAGTCAAATGATGAAAAAACGCCGATTTTGTCTTTAACTGCCAATAAGTATACCATAAACAGGGATTTCAGGCAATGTAATGAAAAGCTGATTATTTGTGTTTAACTGCTATCCGGGCAAAAACTGATACATGAATACTTTTGCTGCCAGTTCATTTACAATATTAAAAACAACTTCCTTCATCTTGATTTCAAACATTGCATGCATATATTAATTCGGTTGTAATGAGTTGGTGATTTTATGGGAATGCTTGATATCGAGGGGGTAGTCAAACATGCCGAATCTTTCCTTCACATGCATAAACTGCAACGTGCAAATCGAATGCGACGCCGGAATGGCGGGCAGCGCCGTCCAATGCCCGAGCTGCGGCGCCTCACTGATGGTTCCAAGACAGGGTCTCCATGAAGGTCTTGAAATCGGCGGATTCCAGCTGGAATGCAAGATTGGCGCCGGAGCCATGGGCGAAGTCTGGCTCGCGCATCAGACCAGCATGGGCCGCAAAGTCGCCCTGAAAATACTTTCCCCGAACCTCACCCGAGATCCTGAGTTTGTCGACCAGTTCATGCGCGAAGTCCGCAACAGCGGCAGGCTCCAGCACAACAACATCGTCACCGCATTCGACGCCGGAGTGGCCGGAGATATCTACTATCTGGCAATGTCGTATGTCGACGGGGAATCTCTGGAGGACAGGATCCACCGCGCCGGTAAAATTCCAGAGAAGGAAGCCTTGAAGATCATCTGCGCCGTTGCTAACGGACTGAGCTACGCCTGGAAAAACTATCAGATGATCCACCGGGACATCAAGCCCTCGAACATAATGCTTGACCGGAACGGCGAACCAAAGCTGATGGACATGGGTGTTTCTAAAAGCCTGTCAGAGGATGCCTCGCTCACCATGTCCGGAACCATCATGGGCACGCCTCATTATATCAGCCCGGAACAGGTTTCCGCTGAAGATGAGATTGATTTCCGTTCGGACCTGTATTCACTCGGCGTGACTCTCTTCCACATGCTTGACGGCAAGGTACCTTTCGACGCCAAGAGCTCCATAGCTGTGATGACCAAGCATCTCACCGATGCACCACCGCTCCTCCATTCGCTCAACCCCGCAATAAGCAAGCCGTGTGAAGTCCTAGTGCAGATAATGATGGCGAAAAAAAAGGAGGAGCGGCAACTGAGCTGGGATGATCTCATCAGGGACATCAATCTTGTCCTTGACGGGGAGATGCCTGCCACACAGCTTTCCGACGGGCACCTCGTCAATAATACTGAAAAGATCAGCCGGGTTATCAATAAGCGCCAGCAGTTCAAACTGCCCAAGGCCAGATTGCATTTGGAGAAGGCAGCTGTGCATGAGTCTTCAGCGCCATTGCATTCAAAGTCATCGAAGCTGCCACTGATCATCGGGGTTGCCGCAATCCTGGCAGTCGTGCTGATCATTGTATTTGTCGTCATGAGTAATTCCAGCAAGGCAGCCGCTGAGAAAAACCGTGCAGAAGAGCAGAAAAGACAGGAAGATACCCGCAGGATCGAGGAAGCCGCCAAAAAGGCCGAGCTGGACAAGAAAAAGTCCGAGGAAGATGCAGCTAATCTGGAGAGAAGCCACCAGGAGCTGTGGGATGCGGCATCGAAATCCGCAGACCAGGCGCTCGCGGATAAATCCCACTTCGAAACCGCCATATCCAATTTCGAGAAAATAAAGACGGGCTGCAAGGGTACAAGATTCGAGAGCATGGCTGGAGCAGAAATCGCGAAACTTGTGAAAGTGAAAAATGATCTCGAGGATGATAAACGCAGAAATAAAGAGGAGGAAAAACGAGTTGCCGATGAGGCTGCAAAGAAGATCAAGGCGGAAAACCCACAATCGGATGGCAGGAAAATAACTGAAATGCTCGACGCCGTGGCCTCTGACATAATGAAGGAGGACTATAAGTCCGCTTCTGCGAAATTCGCAGAGGATCCGTCTCTTCTGCCGGAGTTGAAGGGTGTCCTCGAACCGCTAGCCAAATCAGATGAGATCATCCTGGCCAGCCTCCAGAAGGATACTGGCAGCATGATCTCCCTGGGTGTTGAAAACAAGACAGTGAAATCAAAGATTAGAAAAGTCGAGGGAGGATTTATCTATTGCGAACAAACCCTTGGCAAGGCCATGATGGTCAATAAATATGCCTTGAAAGACTTGAACTGCGAAGAAAAGATCAAACGGCTTTCAGCCGTCAATCCAATTGCCGGATCCGTTTTGAAGGGCGTATCCGAGGTTAAGACCGGAAAACTCGACGATGCCATGAAATCCTGTGAAAGCTGCGGAGCACTGTGTCAGCCGATGAAGGACAAGATAGATGAAATAAGGTGCGGGCGGATTGAGGCTGCTGCTACAAAGGATTTTGAAAAACTTCTCGCCAGATCCGAGTCCGTCACCAGAATGACCGAAAAGGACATAGGCGATTTCTTGAAATCCATTGAGTCCTTCCCGGAGGTGCATAAGACTGCGAAATTCGCAGCTGAAAAGGCAGATGAGCTTGCGAAGCTCTCGGAATCCGCGAATTCCGCGCTCGAAGCGCTGAAGGGAAAATCCGCTCCCAGGGAAAAGATATCTGCTGTCGCGCCGACAAGCGGCAAACTGCTTTCCAAGAACGTTTCCGGCAAGATTATCATGTTGGATGATTTCAATTATGATGATCCCGGCAGCAATGTGCTGTTGTCTGAAAGAACTTCTGCTCCGACCAATCTTACAGGTTCAAAATGGCAGCTGGTGGCCGGGGACGGCGAATACGAGGTAAGGATCAGGGGAAGCGCCCTGAAACCCGACAGCCCCAACCAGGCATCCTTCCACAATGTTGCAAGTTCCGGTCTTTCCATTTCAGGCAAAGGATCATATGTCAAGCCTGTCAAGATGCTGGTCCGCGCCGACCTGAGATTCGGCGACACCTCATGCGAATATATCCTCCTGGGATTCTATTCCAGCCTTCCCGGCGGGCGCATGATGAAACCCATGACTGCTTTTACTGGACTGAAACTCAACATTGATGGAAGTCTGGTTCTTGTGGAAAATGGCATAGAAGGGAAAAGCATAAAGTGGGCTGGAGGAGCTTTTGATCCCGTGACTTTCAAGACTCTCACCTATACCGTGAGTACTGCCAATGGTTCCATCTCGGATGTATCCCTTTCCGGCAGTAGAGGCACATATGATTTCACCAGCAAGTCGTTTACAGACACCGCCACTGCGTATCTGGGAATCGGCGGACTGGGCCATTCAGGACATGGTGAAGGATATATTCTCATCGACAACCTTGTCCTCTCCGATATCGGTTCACTATCACCTGCTAATAAAAACAAGAACGATACAAAGTCTGGAACCGGATCAGCTCAGGTGAAAGTTGAAAATGCCAAGTTCGCTGCTCTGGAAGCAGGAAGTCCGGTATTTGGCTTTAACGACAAGTTCAAGTGGGACTTAATCCCTGCAGTCTTAAACGGGACAAGTTATTCATTGATTTCAACAAATAATCATGCCGTAACGGAATTCCAGGTCCTTAAGGGGGGAAAGTTGTTCATGTCTGCGAAATGGAGTGAAATAACAGATGCAGACCAGGCAAAAGAAATTACCTCAAGGGATCAGCTTGTCGCAGGAGGCTGGAGAAGCGAAGGTTTCATTGAGGGTGCCTATGGCAAATGGGAAATATTCTCCAAGGAATGCAAATCCGGGGAAAAGTTCAAATACAAGACCTCGCAGCATCTGCCACCTATTGTCTTTGTCAACCCATGATTCCAGATCCGAAATGTGTTAGTTTACATCCATCTGGATACTGGCGATGTGACCTCGAAGTGATTCTACAAGATTTTTTCGCACCCGCTTGGATCAAGCCATAAAGCACACGAAGAAGATCTAAGCATAACCACAGAACACACAGACTACACAGAAGAAGATAATGATTGAGAAAATAAGAAGTTGATGAATCGTATTCTATTTCTGTGTCATCAGTAATACTATCCGTCATCTTCTTGTTTTTTATGCACGTTTATTATGGCTCACTAATCTGGTTATATTTCCCAAAAGGAGCGCCGGTCTCCAGACCGGCTTCTTCCATGCCGACTTGGAGGTAGGCGTTCCTTTTTAAAGTAGGTACGCCTTTTAAGGTGTACCAATCTTGATTCGGTTTGAATGCTTGTCTCGGTTCGTAAAATACATGGTACACCCTGAAGGGCGTACCTACTTACAGCCAGCCGGTGGTCTTGGAAAGCAGCTTCGTGTAATATACGAAGTTCGGCCAGGTCACGTCGGACGGCACGCCATGGTCGCAGCTGGGTATGAATCCGCCTGCCTTGATCACGGGTTCGATTCTTTTGATTTCCTCTTCTATGAATTTTCCGCCCTTTGCCATCTCCCTCTTGTCGACGCCTCCGGCATATGCAATGTTGCGCCCGAAGCGCTTCCTGAAATCCACGATGTCGTTTCCGGCCGCCACTTCGATCGGATCGCAGACGTTGATGCCTGCCTCGATCCAGAGCGGAATGAGTTCGCCGATGAAACCGTCGGAATCCATCGCGTATACCGGAACACCGGCGCCACGGATTATCTCGCCCCATTTCTTCCAGGTTGGCAGAAGATATTCCCTCGTCATGTCAGGAGAAATCATCGAAAAGGACTTGTACGCCATGTCCTCGGAAAGATGCACCATGTCGGGCACATGGTACTTGAAGGCGTTCCTGAGAAGCTGTGATACGTGATCCTGCCAGAACTGTATCATCTCACGGACAAAGTCAGGATCGTCATAGAACATCGTGCACAGGTTTTCGAAGCCGACCCATTCGCGCAGCTGCCAGAATGGACCTGAGAGATGGATCTGAGTGAAATGCTCCCTGACGGCTAGTTCTTGTCCAAGCGCCGCGGCATCGTTGGGGAATCTCGACATGTCGTTCGCGTCATAACGTCTTTTCATGTCCTCCCAGTCGGCACGGTTCTCAACAGGGCATTTGACCCAGCGTCGCGTCACGAAGTCGATTGCGTTCCTGAGATATTCGACCGTGAACTCATTGCCGATCTCGCAGATGTTCCCCTTCCAGTCCTGGACGATCTGGGAATCCGCCTTCTTCTCGATGACCTTCTCCTCGAACATCGGGATCATGCGTTCATTTACACCAAACCCTTTTCCGCCCTTCGGCCATTCGAGTTTTCCGCCGGCCTGGCGGTATGCGTATTCGATGAGTTCCGAATCCTTCACGCTTTTCGGAACGCCCTGCGTCCTCCACGCATCCCTGGTCGACTTGCGTTCATAGCCCGGGTTCAGGGGAATCCTGTCTGGATTTCCGAATAGATAGGTCTCTAAGATTCTCTGTCTCTCGTTCATGTTCTGTCTCCTTTTCAGTATGTCTGGTTTTAACCCGACGGTTATCTTAAAACAGTTGACGGTTTAAAAACCGTCCTACTTATTAACATATCAAACATCATATAATCATTTCTTTTTTCTGGCTTACAATGCTATGGTATCATATAAACGGCAATGGACGGAAAAAGCATAAATATGGACAAATCGACCATGATAAAGAATCTCCAGCCGTTTGGCATGTCAATACTGGCAGGGGGTATGGGGCGGAGCAAGGGACCGCTATAGCGCAGGATTCCCGGAGATTCTTTATAACGAAGAGTGATGATACTTGGGGAAAAATGAAAAAAATGGAAATCTTCCGGTCTGAGACGTTCAGGACTCCGCTCGGGTTCGAGAAGTCGCTGGGGCTATGGGTCGACAGGACCGGCGAGGCCGTAAGTTCAGGGAAGCCGGACAAGCTGAGGATACTCGGGCTCTACGCTGCGGTCTACATAGAAAAGGGTGAAGGCTTCTATATTTCCGAAAATGCCGGCAGGAAAAACGTGAAGGCCGGAGACGTGATGCTCGTCTATCCGAAGGTTCCCGCGATGTATTATCCGGAAGGCGAATGGAAGAGCCTGTGGGTCGTCTGGGGCGGACCTGAATCAGGCACCCTGGAAAAGATGGGATACCTGGGAAAACCTGTCTTCCGCGACAAGAATGAATCCGTGAAGAAAGCCCATATGTCCCTGTCCAGGATCAAAGGCCGTGAGGACATGGATTCGATCCTCGAAAGAAAGAGGATCATCATCGACATGGTCCTGAATCTCCATAGGACGTCCAAGGAGCTGGTGGTCTCTTCAGCAGGCGAGCTTGCGTTGGAGAAGGTCATAGCAAGAATCAGCGCAAATCCCGACAAGGATTATTCAGTTGAGGAACTTGCCGCGGAATCCAACATCAGCCTGACGCATTTCAGGAGGCTTTTCAGCGCACACACAGGGAACTCGCCGAAGGAGTTCATCCTTTCCATGAGGATCTCGAAGGCGAAACAGCTGCTCTCGGAGGGATGCTCCATCAAGGAGGCCGCCGGAAAGTGTGGTTTTGAAGACGTCTTCTATTTCATGAGGTCATTCAAGAAAATGACAGGAATCACCGCCGGTAAATTCAGCGGACGCTGAATTTACTTCATGATAATTGTAAAGCAGATTTTTATTTTTCTTGTATAAGATTGTAGTCAATCCGCCTCAGGCGGATTAATGCCGCAAGGCATGTTCTAGAAGTAGGGACGGGCTTTCTGTGTCCGGCGTAGCTTTTGTGCGAAGTCGGAAGCCTGTCCCATTCTTGAATATTAAGATGGTACATGCTGAAGCACGTACCTACTTAAAAATTGCGTCTTTACTTCAGTTTCTCCTTCAGGAATTTTATCCGATCCGCCGTACCCGGCAGATCCTTGCAGGGAATCAGCTCCCAGTTCTCCTCGAACGACACGCTTTCTCCCGGCTTCACGGCGGAATAGGCTCCATGCATTTCAAGTTCCGACAGCGTCCCCTGTATATTCCCGGTCAGCTTGTATATCTCCACGAACGCCTGGTCGGGATGTATTTTGTTCTTCGGGACAAGTTCGGATTTCTTGATGAAAAGATATCCGTTGCAGAAAGCGGCTATGCAGGGTGCGGACGGATACATGTAGGTCTTCGAAGTGAAGACGTGCTCCTTGTCGGCGGCAAGCATGCCGGCGTCGTGGTGAAGGAATCCGTCTGTTATATCATAAGGAAGAACCCTGTCCTTGTCAGGAGTCCATGCGGTGAATTCAATTTTTATAACCCCGCCTTCCTTGCTGGCAGGAACATATACGTTGGCGTTTCCGGGAAGACGGGTGTTGGACCAGATGTCCCAGGATACTTCGCTGTCCCTGATGTTAGTCGCCGTCACCTTTAAAAAGACCTTGTTTCCCTTGATGCTGAATTCCTTGAGCATCTGCAGGCCGCTGACCGGACTTGCGGGACTTTTCAGCTTCACTGAATCGGCAGTCTGGGCGACGATCTCATATTTCGCGAGCGTCAGGTATGGATCCGGCGGCCAAGTGGCATTCTGTTTCTTCTTGTCGGCGTTCAAGTCCTGCTGCGACCACCATCCTTTCTGTGGTCCGAGCCAGTAGATATGTCCGTTGTATCCAAGGAACGGCGGTTTTTCGACGGAAAACATTGGAGCCGGGGCGCTCCACAATTTCGGATCCGTCTGGAGGATATTCTTGCCGTCAACAGATCTTAAAAGGACGATATGCCCGCCGACATCCGGAAGTATTCCCAGGACGATCTCCTGGTTCTTGAGGATGAGCAGGCTGCTTTCCGGATTTGACGGATCCGCCTTGACCGCAGAATCCTGTTCCTGTGAAACAGACTTGCATGAGACCGCCGTCATAAGCACCGCCATTGCTGTTGCGAAGAAAATATTTTTCATTTAATCCCCTTCCAGTTTTTTTTAGTAAGCCTGAATACAATAGCTCCGGATTGGATTTTATCATCGGGATTCCTTCCAGGATTTCAAAAATAATTTAAGGAGGGCAGAGTCGAATGGCGCTAAGATAAGACACAACTAAAGACCTTATGTTAAACATAGAATAGTTAGAAAAAGCCTTCTCCCTTCTTAAATTATAACAGCTTAAGAAAAAGAAAGGAGAAGGACTTATGAAAGCAGAAAGTAACACGGGAAGCGGAAGAGT
>Ga0209417_1001291_pt1 | contig 46986 bp, 48 predicted proteins | sample RifGroF2_FD_184002 | JGI IMG/M metagenome (GOLD analysis project Ga0209417, IMG submission 184002) | Groundwater microbial communities from Rifle, Colorado, USA - Groundwater F2 (SPAdes) (version 2) | ecosystem: Environmental > Aquatic > Deep subsurface > Groundwater | place: Rifle, Colorado...
TTGATAAGGAATAAGTAAAAATGAGACATAGTAAAAAATTCAACCATTTAGGAAGAACAAGCGCTCATAGGAAAGCAATGTTGTCCAATATGGCTAATTCATTGATTTTCCACAAACGTATCACTACGACTTTAGCCAAAGCCAAAGCACTGAGATTATATGTTGAGCCTCTTATTACCAAAGCAAAAGACGACGCAACACATTCGCGCAGGGTGGTTTTTGAATATTTGAAAAGTAAAACCGCTGTAGCTATGCTGTTTAGAGAAGTGGCAGAAAAAGTAGGCGATCGCCCGGGTGGTTATACACGGATTCTGAAGACAGGAAACAGATTGGGCGATAATGCAGAAATGTGTATCATCGAGTTGGTTGACTTCAACGAAAACATGTTAGCAGCTAAAGAAGGCAAGGCAAAACCAGTAAAATCACGTCGTGGTGGAAAGAAAAAAGTAGCCGACAAAGTTCCGGCAGCAAAAGCTCCTGTAGCGAAAGCTCCAGTTGTTCCTGATGTTGAAACAGAACCGGAAACTAAATCTGAAGAATAGAATCATATTCTAAGTATAAAAAAAGGCTGATTTATAATCAGCCTTTTTCGTTTCCTTCTTTTTGAAATGCAATAATGAGAAATATCGGGTATTAAGTTCAATTTTCAGTTTATGTCTGATAGGTCAAATCCAATTTCTGTCGGAGGTGATAATCGATACTTTTTAGCAGTTCTTTAATATTTATGGGTTTAACCAAATAATCGTCACCGCCGCTTTCCATGCAATTTTCGCGTTCTTGATCAAAATCGTTGGTTGTTACAAAAATAATTGGAATATGCCTGTTCCTGAAAAGCAATGATTGTCTGATTCTTCGTGTAGCTTCAGCGCCATCCATCACCGGCATCGAAAGATCCATCAATACAACATCAAAATCATAATTGTTAAGGATACTCAAGGCTTCCTGTCCGTTTAAAGCGGTCGTAATTTCAAAGTACTTATTTAAAGAGTAACTTAGAAATTTCTGATTGATCGGATTATCGTCTACGATTAATAGTTTCACAAAGCTTTTTTTGTTTGATCCAATTTCTTATTCTAAAACTAACGAATAAGAAACTTAAAAAGCACTATTTTTGATAACTCAAATCCAGACTTGGATAGCTGATAACATACGTTTGAAATAAAAATTCTAAAAACTATAAATATGGCCGACGATAAAAAGATTATTTTCTCGATGTATCGGGTAAGTAAAACCTATCCTCCTCAAAAGCAAGTTCTGAAAGATATTTCTTTATCATTTTTTTTGGGTGCAAAAATTGGCATCATCGGATTAAACGGTTCAGGGAAATCCACTTTGCTTAAAATCATTGCCGGACTGGAAGGTTCCTTTCAGGGTGAATTAGTTTTTGCCCCAGGTTACACCGTTGGATATCTGGAACAAGATCCAAAATTAGACGAGACAAAGACAGTAAAAGAGATTGTGCAGGAAGGAGCTCAGGAAATTGTCGATGTCCTGAAAGCTTACGAAGACATCAACCTGAAATTTGGTGAACCTGAAGTGTACGAAAATCAGGATGTAATGGATAAGCTTTATGAAGAACAGGCTATCCTTCAGGATAAAATTGATCACTTTGATGCGTGGAATCTCGATTCAAAACTTGAAAGAGCGATGGATGCGTTACAGTGTCCGCCTGATGATCAGCTTGTTGGAGAGCTTTCAGGAGGAGAACGCCGCCGGGTTGCTTTATGCAGATTGTTGTTAAAAGAACCTGATGTTCTACTTCTTGATGAGCCCACCAACCATTTGGATGCAGAATCGATCCAATGGCTCGAAATGCACCTTCAACAATACAAAGGAACAGTAATTTGTATTACTCACGACCGCTATTTCCTTGATAATGTGGCTGGTTGGATTCTTGAACTTGATCGTGGCGAAGGAATCCCATGGAAAGGAAATTACTCTTCCTGGCTTGAGCAGAAATCAAAACGCATGGAGCAGGAAGAAAAGGTTGCATCCAAGCGACGGAAATCACTTGAACGCGAGTTGGAGTGGATCAGGATGGCACCCAAAGCCCGACAGGCCAAGTCGAAGGCCCGTATGGGTGCATACGACCGCATGGTTAACGAAGACGTAAAACTGAAAGAAGAAAAACTCGAAATATTTATCCCGAATGGACCGAGACTTGGTGAGCGGGTTATTTCCGCTACCGATGTTGCCAAAGGTTATGGCGACCGGCTTTTATTTGAATATCTGAATTTTGTACTTCCTCCTAACGGAATTGTTGGTGTTATCGGCCCAAATGGAGCAGGAAAAACTACTTTGTTTAAGTTAATCATGGGTTTAGAACAAGCCAATAAAGGCACTTTCGAAGTAGGTGATACTGTAAAGTTGGCTTATGTCGATCAAACTCATAAGGCCATTGATCCGGAGAAAACGGTTTACCAGGTTATTACCGGTGGAAGTGATTTGATTTCCGTTGGCGGAAAACAGTTGAATGCCCGTGCCTATGTTTCCAGGTTTAACTTTGGAGGAGCCGATCAGGAAAAGAAATGCGGATATCTTTCAGGTGGAGAAAAAAATCGCCTGCATCTGGCCTTGGCCCTGAAAGAAGAAGGAAACGTACTTTTGCTCGATGAACCTACCAACGATATCGACATCAACACCTTGCGTGCGCTGGAAGAAGGATTGGACAACTTTGCAGGTTGTGCTGTTGTTATTTCTCACGACCGCTGGTTCCTCGACCGCATTGCAACGCATATTCTGGCATTCGAAGGCGATTCGAAAGTGGTGTTCTTCGAAGGCGGATTTACCGATTACGAAGAAAACCGCAAAAAACGGATGGGTGATGTTGGCCCACAGCGCGTGAAATACAAAAAGCTGGTATAAGATTAGTTTTTTACTGACGGGGGGACTTTAAGTCACCCCGTCAGTAGCTCAACAATACACAAAGTCCGGGGCAGTAATCGCTTCGGACTTTCTTATTTTCAGGGGTTTGTGTTTGGAAGAATGTTTACAAATTCTTGTAAAGTGGCTTTGATTACTGAGGTGAATAGGCTAAATTTGGTAAGTAAAGGGTGTGAAATTTTTAGGATACGGAATTTCCACCAATTGCGAATATTGAAAATAATTTACCAGCAATAGACTGGTATACAAACGTTAACAATAATACTCAGACAACAAAAAAAATGAAAGGACCAGAGTTTTTGAAATACATAAATCCTGTTTTGACGACTCTTCAATCAAATGGTGGCGCAGGTGACTCTTCTGATGTAATAGAACAGGTTATAGACAAATTAGGAATTACCGAAGCTGAATTGGAAGAAACCACTTCCAATGGACAATCTCGAATTAGAAACCAAATTCAATGGGCAAGATTCTATTTGTTCAAAGCAGGACTTATTGACAATGCTCAACGTGGCATATGGCGACTTACAAACGATGGACTTGATAGAAGGCTTAATGACGATGGTGTTTATAATCTCTTTAAAGCTGTTCAGGATAGCGTAAAGAAAACACCGACTACAAAACTCAAAAAGGCAGAACCTGTTTTTGAAAACGTACCAACAGAAGACGAAGAGCATTCTATCGGTTTAATCAATATCATTCAAAACCTTTCACCTGCTGGCTTTGAAAAATTATGTAAATGACTTTTAACCGAGATTGGAATAAACGAAATTGTAATAACTGGCGGTTCAGGTGACCAAGGAATAGACGGTAAAGGAATAGTAAAACTAAATGATGTTGTCAGTTTAAATATTGTTTTCCAATGTAAACGATATAAAGAAACAGTTTCTCCTCATCATGTGCGTGACTTTCGTGGTGCTATGCAAGGACGTGGTGAAAAGGGACTTATAATAACAACTGGGCGATTTACAAAAGAAGCAAAAAGTGAAGCAAATCGAGATGGTGTTACACCAATCGAATTAATTGATGGAGACAGACTAGTAGAACTATTTGAAAAATATCGACTAGGACTTAAACCAGTGACAGTGTTTGAAATTGACCAAGAATTTTTTAAAGGGTTCAATTAAGAGTACTGCTGCTAAACAATGGTTTTGTGTCAGGTGGGCTGACATGCAAAACATTGAAGCCTTGTGATTTGATACCCCCTAAGCGCAAGGTTCGAAAACATTAATCTTCATTAAATCTCACTTCTCATATATGCCCCGGCTGGTGCAGATTTGTAATCTGCACCTCTAAACAACGGATTTATGAACCTTTTCTTCCTTTCTCAAATCCAACGGTATCGGGGACTACATGGCATTACCGATTTTTAAAATTAGAATATTGAGTAATATTAAACTTTTTGAAAGCAAACACATACGGTCGGTTTGGAATGAATGCTTATGAGAATGATGACTAAAAAGCAACTGGGGGGGACAATTTGTCCCCCAGTTGAAATGCATGCCGCTGATGGCAAAAAGAGAAAAAAGACAGACGGCAAATAAAGAAGGCAGAGAGTTGTCCGAAATTATCGTACAACTGAAAACCCAAAGGATGAGTACAATTTGTCCCCATCCTTTGAGAAACAGTCACTCCATTAATGAAAGAAGAAGGAATTGAAACCGTTACAAATTGTCACGCTTTGAAAATGCTCGCAACTAATGAAAAAAATGCGTTTGACCGACGTCGCCGAAATCTTTAGAGACTTCTACTCGGCTTTTTTGAATATTTTGGTTAAACTTGTAAAAAAAAGTTATGCAACTTACAGTAGATATACCATACGAGCAATTGATTGATATGATCAGGCATTTGCCCGCCAATCAACTTGCTAAGATTAAGTCTGATTTGGAAGATGCTGTTGCTATGGATAAAGCTGAAACTGGGGAAACAGATTTACAGGAATTCATTTTAAAAGGACCTGTAATGTCTGATGCTCAGTATTCTGTTTTTAAAGAGAATAGAAAAGCATTCAATCAATGGAGAAGCAAGTAATTTGTTTGGACACTTCGGTGTTTCTTGATTACTTTCGTAAAGTAAACAAGGCAAAATCATTCTTTTTCGAGCTCACAAATGAATATAATTTGTTTGCAGTGTCGGCTATAACTGAGTATGAAATATATTCTGGCAGTAATACTGATCAGGATATCTATTGGGATGAATTTTTCAATAAATTAGTTTCTTTGCCCTATAATTCTGAAGCAAACCGTGTTACTACAAGAATTGAGAGAGAACTTAGAATGAAAAATAAAACTATTGATATTCCTGACTCAATGATTGCAGGAACCGCGCTTGCAAATGATCTGAAATTAGCTACTCTTAATGTAAAACATTTTGAACTTGTTGGCGGATTAGAGCTAATAAAAAGAAAGTAATGCTCATCAAATGGAATTGTCAAATAGTAAATTTCATAAAACAGATGTGCAGATACCGGGCAATTTGTGGAATGTTGTTTATGTCTCCAATATCAAACAAGTATGCTAAAAATAGTTTCCCCTGAATTACTCAATGAGTTGAGCAAAAAGGCAATGAACTCTCAGCGAAAGCGATTGAACCACAATTTTCATGATGATTTAGCTGATCCGATCAACCGGATGCTAAATGCATTTGAACCGGGAACTTACATTCAGCCACACAAACATGAAAATCCGGATAAGCGTGAAGTTTTTATTGTGTTGCGCGGAAGTCTGGTTGTCGTATTCTTTGATAATTCCGGAACTCCGGTTGATTTTATTTTGCTCGATCCAAAAAAGGAAAACTTTGCGGTTGAAATTCCCGTGGGAGCATGGCACTCTTTATTCGCGCTCGAATCGGGAACTGTTGTTTATGAAGTAAAAGATGGCCCGTACTTCCCAATTTCAGATAAAAATTTCGCCAGTTGGGCTCCAAAAGAAGGTGACTCTGTATGTGAGACTTATTTGAAAACGCTGATTGATCAGTACCACATTGATAAAAACAAGAATTTTTAAACGCAAAGACGCAAAGTTGCCAAGTTTATGAGAGAGAAATAAATAATAATTCTTCGTGTCTTTGCGTCTTCGTGTTTAAAAAGATTTTTATGTGTTGGTTTGTGTCGAAATTCCTTAATTTTGCGCCTTCAGAAATAAATTATCATGGCACAGAAACCTTCAATCCCAAAAGGAACACGCGATTTTTCTCCGGCTGAAATGACTAACCGGAACTATATTTTCGATAGCATTAAAAGCATTTTCCGTTTGTATGGATTTCAGCCCATTGAAACTCCTGCCATGGAAAACCTTTCAACGTTGATGGGAAAATATGGCGAAGAAGGTGATAAGCTGCTGTTTAAAATTTTGAATTCGGGCGATTTTGCCGGCAATCTTTCAGATCAGGAATTACTGGAGCGAAACAGTATCCGACTGACCAATAAAATCTCTGAAAAAGGTTTGCGCTACGACTTGACTGTGCCTTTTGCACGTTTCGTGGTGCAGTATCGTAACGATATTTCATTCCCTTTCAAACGCTACCAGATTCAGCCGGTTTGGCGTGCCGACCGTCCGCAGAAGGGTCGTTACCGCGAGTTTTATCAATGCGATGTGGATATTGTTGGCAGCGACTCGTTACTAAATGAAATGGAACTGGTCCAGATTGTCGATCAGGTTTTCGGTAAGCTGAAAATAAATACGGTAGTTAAAATCAACAACCGTAAGATTCTTGCCGGAATTGCCGAAGTGATGGGAGAAAAAGACCGGATTATAGACATTACGGTTGCCATCGACAAACTGGATAAAATCGGTCTTGAAAAGGTAAACGAAGAATTGCTGGAAAAAGGTATTTCACAAAATGCAATCGATAAACTTCAGCCTATTCTTCATTTGTCGGGTTCGGTTTCAGAAAAACTAGCCCAGTTGGAAAAAGTCATTAGTCTTTCGGAAAGTGGAAAAAAGGGAATTGAAGAGGTGCGTACCTTATTTGCTTATTTGGATACTTTGGCATTATCCACTGAAGTGGAACTGGATTTGACTTTGGCACGCGGACTGAATTATTATACCGGAGCTATTTTCGAGGTGAAAGCCAAGGACGTGGCAATGGGCAGCATTTGTGGCGGTGGCCGGTACGACGACCTGACCGGAAACTTTGGAATGCCGGGTGTTTCCGGAGTTGGAATTTCATTTGGTGCCGACCGTATTTACGACGTATTGACTCAATTGCAACTGTTCCCATCTGAAACAGTGGATTCGACCAAATTGATGTTTGTGAATTTTGGAGCAGCTGAGGAAGCTTTTTGTTTGCCGGTACTTGCCGCAGTTCGAAAGGCCGGAATCAATGCGGAAATCTTTCCGGACAAAAGCAAAATGGGCAAACAGATGACCTGGGCAAACAACAAGAAAATACCTTTTGTGGCAATCGTAGGAGAAAACGAATTGCTTCAGGGAAAAATAAACCTCAAAAACATGGTCACCGGTGAGCAAATGCTGGTAGATCAGCGGGAACTGATAAAAATCCTTTCAGCAAAAAGTTCACAGGGATAACTAAAAAAGAAAAGCCGGAAAATCCGGCTTTTTCTATTCTTTCTTTTGATTCCTTCTGTATTCCCTGATCAAATGTGATCTGAATTCATTTTCAGTCCGATACATCATCAAAACTTTTTTCTTAGGTAGTATTTTCAGGAATCGTTTATTGTATTCTTTCAATAGAAGCGCTTCCTTTTCGAATGAGCCAATGTAATTGTTGGTTATTTTTTCAATTTCCGATTCCGAAAGATTGGTGATTTTTTCATCAGGCATCCGGTCGAACTCATGAATCTGCTTTTGTAAGTCATATCTTTTCTTTTCAAATTCGTTGTAAACCGGCCAGAATGTCTGGGCTTCAGCTGAAGTCAGATCGAGCTTACTGGTAAAAAAGGATATTTTCTCGGCCTTTATTTTTTCAAGCATTTCAGGACTTGGGCCCCTTCTTTCCTGGGCAACCATTACCGTAAAGGTAAAAATTGACAGCATGCTTAGCAGGATTAACTTTTTCATAATTCGTTAATTTTGAATTTCAGAATAAATTTCAACATCATTTAGTCCAGTTGCAAGATAAGCCAGAAATTCATCCGGATTAGTTTCTGCGAAAATGTCTGTCTCTTCAGTAAAAATTGCATTGATCAATGAATTTTCATCGATTGACGCTAAACTGATTGAATAATTATTTAGCGAGTCGGTACCAGTAATATCAGTTTGTTCAATTTTGACAGTGTCTTTCAGTAAAAATGTATTAATAGAATAATACCCCAGCATATAAATCAAGGTAAAACTGGCTGCGAGACCCAGGGCCGGTTTCATGAACCGTATTATTTTAGATGAAGAACTTTTCTTCTTCGTCTGGTCTAAAATATTCCCCATAATCCGGTCTTCGAGCACCTCGAAGTAGTTATCAGGAGTTCTAAAAGGATTTTGAGCACGTTTCCCAAAATCAGGTTGTATAAGATCTTCTTCGTACATGATATTCTAATTATATGGCTTTGACATCATTAAATTCAAATAGTTTAATATTTCATCCGTTTAATTTTCATCCGTTAAGGTTCAATCCTTGTTTCATGCAATTTAACGTATTCCTCTACTTTTTTCACAGCATGATGATAGGAAGCTTTTAAGGCGCCCACCGAAGTTGTCAGAATTTGTGACATTTCCTCGTATTTAATTTCATCGAAGTACTTCATGTTGAATACCAGTCTTTGTTTATCGGGCAAAGTTGCAATAGCTTTTTGCAGCAGCATTTGCCAGTTGTCGCCATCAAAGTAGCTATCGCCTTCCAGATTATCGATTAAATACTGGTTTTCATCACTCAAACTAGTCATCGACTTACGTTTTCGCTGATTCAGAAAAGTTATTGATTCGTTGGTAGCAATTCGGTAAAGCCAGGTAAACAAGCTCGACTCGGCCCTGAAAGCATCAATTCCGTTCCAGATTTTAATAAAGGTATTCTGAAGAACATCGTCGGTGTCATCATGATTCAGCACTATTTTCCGGATGTGCCAGTATAACCTTTCCTTGTATTTGGAAATCAGATGTCTGAAAGCTAGCTCCTTAGTGGAAGGATCTTTCAGACTTTCCAGTATTTGCAGGTCATCGGTCATACGGTAACATTGGCTGGTAATCTGACAGGTATAGTAAAAAATGGTTTAATTCGGCAATTTGAAGATTTAGTGTTCAGTCACAGTGTTCAGAAATGCAAGCCTTAAGACTGGAAACTGAGACTGACCATTTTTCTATTCTATCCTGAAATTCAATCCCTCATCTTTCAGCTTCTGGTAAACCTGAATATCAAACTGATACAATTTGGCTGCACGGTGGGCAACGTTCTGCTGCTTCTCGCCCGAATCAATCAATAAGTCCATTTTGGCCAGTTTTTTCCTGAAATTACGGGTGTCCATCCTTTTATTCAGAATGACTTCATAAAGTGATTGAATTTCGGTTAATGTAAATTTATCTGGTAAAAGGTGAAATCCAACGGGGTGGTACATCACTTCCTGTCGTAATTTCAGGAGAGCCTGTTGGATGATTTTATCGTGATCAAAACAAAGAGGGGGCAATTCATTCAGATTAAACCATTGCAGCATTTTAGCAAGTTTCGCCTGTTTCAGATCGTAATAATCCGGATTAATCAAAGCGTAATAACCCACTGTAATTACCCTGGTATAGGGTACACGCTCAAGTGAGCCAAAAGCATGGATTTGCTGAAGAAAAACATCATTCAGCCCTGTTGCCTGAAAAAGAAGCGCTTTTGCAAATTCATCCAGATCTTTTGCCTCCGGAACATGCCCACCAAACAGGCTCCAATAGCCATCGCTCACAAATACCGGATGTTTGTCATAAATCTGTCTGATTTGATCGGCGCTGGCCTGTTCCGGAAGTTCCTGCTTAAGGATTTCTTTGTCAATTTGTACCAATAATACCTTCAATCCCGATTTGTCGAACCCGAAAATAACACAATCAACTGAAACTGAATTTAAAATCATAATGCTAACCTTTGAATGCAAAAGTAATAATCCATAGTATATTATCTCTCATTGAGTATATAATAATTGCTGCATAGTTGGTTGAATCGGTTATCTTTGCACCAAAATTAAAAGATAAGATAGAATGGCTTTAAAGTGTGGAATTGTTGGCCTTCCGAATGTAGGAAAGTCAACCTTGTTTAATTGTTTGTCGAGCGCAAAAGCGCAATCGGCAAATTATCCGTTTTGTACCATTGAACCCAATATAGGGGTAATTACTGTTCCCGACGAAAGATTAATAGAACTTCAGCGGATTGATAAACCGAAAAAAGTGGTGCCAACCACCATTGAAATTGTTGATATTGCCGGTTTGGTAAAAGGCGCGAGTAAAGGCGAAGGTCTGGGAAATCAGTTTCTTGCAAACATCAGGGAAACCGATGCAATCATCCATGTTTTAAGGTGTTTTGATAACGACAACATTACGCATGTTGACGGATCAATTAATCCCGTTCGCGATAAGGAAGTAATTGATATTGAATTGCAGTTGAAAGACCTTGAAACCGTGGAAACGAGGATTTCAAAATGGGAAAAAGTTGCCAAACACGGAGCAGATAATACTGCCAAAAAGATAGTCGAAATTAGTCAGCGGTACAGGGATGCTCTGATTCAGGGCAAATCGGCGCGCACTGTAGAGCTTCATGCGGAAGAGAAAAAACTTACCCACGATTTCTTTTTGCTGACCAATAAACCAGTCCTGTATGTTTGCAACGTCGATGAAGGTTCGGCTAAAACCGGGAATAAATATGTCGATATGCTCAGGGAATCGGTAAAAGATGAAAATGCCGAAATCATGGTAATTGCCGCAGCAACCGAATCAGACATAGCAGAATTGGAAACCTACGAAGAAAAACAAATGTTTCTGGAGGAACTTGGATTAACTGAACCGGGTGTAAATATGCTGATTCATGCTGCATACCGGCTGTTAAACCTTGAAACTTATTTTACAACGGGAGCTGACGAAAGCAGGGCGTGGACCTATGTTCGCGGGATTAAAGCCCCACAGGCAGCCGGAATTATACATTCTGATTTTGAACGGGGATTTATACGTGCTGAAGTGATCAAATACAACGATTATATCCGTTTAGGTTCTGAATCGGCTTGTAGGGAAACAGGTAAAATTGGAATCGAAGGAAAAGATTATGTGGTTCAGGATGGCGACATCATGCACTTTAGATTCAACGTTTAGGTACTATATGGAGTAAAAAAGCAAAAAGGCAGCCAAAATTGGCTGCCTTTTTGCTTTTCGATACAAATAATTCACATTAAATCTACAGAAGGGGTATTTTACGAAAACTGACCTTTATTTTAATAGTTGTTGTAATTGAAATAGGGGGAATGAAAAAAATCAGGGGATTTTTCTGAACAAAGCATATAAAAATAGGTAGGTAAATAAATATTTCAATTTCGAAATTTTTATAAAAACAAACAAATATTGACTCATTTGACAATAAACAACAGATAAACAAGAAATTTGTCAGCATATCTTTCTAAAATAAATCAAAATGACTATTTTTGAAAGCTCATTGCATTTTAAGATGTTAATATTTAAACCCGGTATATTATGTGTGGATTTGTAGGTGTATTTGATTTAAAAGTTCCGGCGCAGGAATTGCGCCCTCAGGTTTTGAAGATGTCGAAGAAAATTCGTCACCGTGGACCCGATTGGTCGGGCATTTTTTCGTGCGACAAGGCTATTCTTTCTCACGAACGATTATCAATTGTTGACCCTGAATCGGGACAACAACCATTGTACAGTAAAGATGGCAAACTGGCATTGGCGGTTAACGGCGAAATATATAATCATATGGAAATCCGGGAAAGGATTGGAGATTCATACGAGTTTCTTACTCATTCTGACTGTGAAGTTATTCTGGCTTTATACCGTGAAAAAGGGATCGATTTTCTGGAAGATTTGAATGGAATTTTTGCTTTTGCACTATATGATATTGAAAAAGATGTGTATTTAATTGCCCGTGACCATATTGGCATTATTCCGCTTTATCAGGGTTGGGATAAACAAGGCAATTACTATGTAGCCTCTGAGTTAAAGGCTCTGGAAGGATATTGCAGTATTATTGAAGAGTTTTTGCCTGGGAAATATTTGTATAGCGCTGATGGTGAGGTAAAAACATGGTACGAGCGCGAATGGCAATCGTATGACGCTGTTAAGGATAATGGTTTCGATATTGCCGAGTTGCGCAAAGCGCTTGAAGATGCTGTCCATCGCCAGTTAATGTCGGATGTGCCTTATGGCGTTTTGCTTTCCGGCGGTCTTGATTCATCAGTAATTTCGGCTATTGCTAAAAAGTATGCTGCTTACCGCATCGAATCTCAGGATTCAGAAACGGCTTATTGGCCCCAATTGCACTCCTTTGCCGTTGGATTAATTGGTTCGCCCGATTTGGCCGCCGCGCAAAAAGTTGCCGATCACATTGGAACGATTCATCACCAGATTCATTTTACCGTTCAGGAAGGGCTGGATGCCATACGCGATGTGATTTATCACCTCGAAACCTATGATGTCACAACAGTTCGTGCTTCTACTCCTATGTACCTGTTATCGCGTGTAATCAAGTCGATGGGAGTGAAAATGGTACTTTCGGGTGAAGGAGCTGATGAAATTTTTGGTGGTTACCTCTATTTCCACAAGGCGCCAAATGCAAGAGCCTTTCATGAAGAAACCGTCCGGAAACTGAGCAAATTACATTTGTACGATTGCCTGCGAGCCAACAAATCGTTGGCAGCATGGGGTGTTGAAGGGCGCGTACCATTCCTCGATAAAGAATTTCTGGATGTGGCCATGCGGATTAATCCGGAAGAAAAAATGGCCAAAAACGGACGCATGGAAAAATGGGTAGTTCGCAAAGCTTTTGAAGACTATTTACCGGCAAGTGTAGCATGGCGCCAGAAGGAACAGTTCTCTGATGGTGTTGGATACAACTGGATCGACTCTCTGAAAGCCATGGTATTGGAGAAAGTTACCGACGAAATGATGGCTACTTCGAAATTCCGTTTCCCGATCAATACACCAATGTCGAAGGAAGAGTATTATTACCGTTCCATATTTACCGAACACTTTCCTTCGGATTCGGCTGCAAGTTGCGTGCCGTCAGTGCCGTCCATCGCTTGCAGTACGCCAATCGCGCTTGAATGGGATGCCAGTTTCAAGAACAATGCCGATCCTTCAGGCCGCTCGGTAGGAAGCGTCCACCTTGAAGGATATGAGGAGAAGAAATAATCAAGGATGAATCTTCATTCAAAGGAATAAAGAAAGTAAACCGGGGCAGTTTGTCCCGGTTTTTTGTTGCAAAAAACAATTAAACAATCAATTATTTCCTTTATTTTGCAATAACTTGAAACACTTACAATTATTAACACAAAAACAATGAAAAATTTTTTGCTGCTCGCGTTGTTGTTTGGTTTTTTTGCCTGTACCCAAAAACCTTCTTACCAGGTAAAAGTTAAACTTGCAAATGCTGAAGGAAAAGCATTTCTTACCCAACGGATTAAAGGCGAATGGGTGAAACTCGATTCATCTGAGTTTAAAAACGGTGAATGCCAGTTTAAAGGCGCAGTTAAAAATCCTGAAGTGTATTATCTGGAAGTCAGTTCCAAAAAAGAAAGACTGATGTTTTTTATTGAAAATTCATCAATTTCAGTTACCGGATTAGTTGATTCACTGGGTTCGGCAAAAGTGACAGGTTCTGCGATTCATCAGGAATTTCAGACCCTTCAGGACAAATTGGATGCGATGGATGAACAAGGAATGGCACTTTACAAACAATCGAAAGAAGCAGGGAAAAGCGGCGCGAATAACCAGTCAGACAGTTTGATGGTGTTAGCCGAAAATATCTTCAATGATATCGATACTCAGCAAAAAGATTATATCAAAGCAAATCCGGCTTCTTATATTTCGCCTTATCTTTTAGGACGTGTATACTACGACATGGAAGCCGATGTTCTGGATAGTTGCCTCACCGGATTTGACGCAAAACTTGCTTCAGTTCCTACCGTAGTGATGCTGAAAGAACGGGTCGTAAAGCTGAAATCGGTAGCCGTTGGCCAAATGGCTCCTGACTTTACCATGAATGATGCACAAGGAAATCCGGTCAAACTGAGTGATATCTATTCAAAAAACGAATATACGCTGGTTGACTTCTGGGCATCGTGGTGTGGACCATGCCGTCGCGAAAATCCCAATGTGGTTGCCGTTTTTAACGGTAACAAAGCAAAAGGATTTGGCGTATTCGGAGTGTCGCTTGATACCGATAAAGAAAAATGGCTGAAAGCCATTGCTGACGACCAGTTGACCTGGCCCCATGTTTCGGATCTGAAAGGTTGGAAGAACGAAGCGGCAGCGGTTTATGCAGTCAGTTCGATTCCTGCAAACCTGTTGGTTGACAAAACCGGAAAGATTATTGACCGTAATTTGCGCGAAGAAAAACTTCAGGAAAAGATCGCGGAACTCCTGAAATAATACAATTTACGATTGGACTATTTACAATTTACTATTTTGGGGCAAAACAACGGCAACCAATAATAGTAAATTGTAAATGGGTAAATAGTAAATAATTTTCACTTTAGTCGCTAAATTTCATATTATGGAGCAACTGACCTTGACAACACCAGCCTTGTTATTTTCGGCTGTATCGCTAATTACTCTTGCCTTTACCAACAGATTTCTGGCTTATGCGCAGGTCGTCAGAACTTTGCATACTTCTTTTAAAGAGAACCCGAACTCTGTTTTGCTTGGACAAATTCAGAATTTAAGAAAACGGCTTCGTCTGACCCAGATGATGCAGGTTTTGGGAATATCGAGCCTGCTCCTTTGTGTCATTTGTATGTTTCTGATCTATGTACATTTTATGATCTGGGCTGAAATCCTGTTTGGCATTGCTTTGGTGTTGCTTATTCTTTCGCTTGGGATTTCAATCCGCGAGATTCAGATTTCGGTAAAAGCGCTCGATTTACACCTCAGCGACATGGAATAGAAACACATTCCATGATATAGAAATGGAGCGCAAGTGTTTTGTTTTAGCGGTTTTGAAAGATTATCTTTGTTCTACATCATCTGCTTAACATGGAAATCCTGAATTACATACCGGATGAATTTGTGAAATTTATTTTGGTGCTTATTTTTTCTCTGCTCATTGGCCTCGAACAAAGACGGCATCATATTAACGAGAACGAAGACCTTCTGTTCGGCACCGATCGTACGTTTACCTTCATAGGATTGCTCGCCTACGTGCTTTTCATTGCCGATCCTGAAAATTATATTCCTTTCCTGATAGGATTTGTCCTGATAGGTGTTTTATTGGGAATCCAGTATTTTCATAAAATAAGTCAGAATAGCAAATATGGTTTAACCAGTACGATACTGGCCATGCTCACCTACTGCATTCCCATCATGGTTTTTACACAACCTGTGTGGCTCGTTCTCTCTTTTATAGTAGCATTACTAATGATTACTGAAATGAAGAATCATTTTGTAACGCTCTCCAAAAAGGCTTCAGAAGAGGAGTTTATTACGCTGGCCAAATTCATTGCATTTGCTGGTGTAATTCTACCGCTACTTCCTGAAGAGAATATTTCGGCACAAATTGCAGTATCACCTTATCATTTATGGCTGGCCATTGTTGTTGTATCAGGAATATCCTATGCCAGTTACCTGCTGAAAAAATTTGTTTTCCCTGATTCAGGAATATTTTTAACAGGAGTTTTAGGAGGTATATACAGCAGTACAGCGACCACCATTATTCTGGCCCGGCAGGAAAAGCAGGGATTGGCAGGCAAACAGGTAGTTTCGTCCATCATGATCGCTAATGGAATGATGTATTTGCGGATTTTGGCGTTGGCATTTATTTTTAACCAGGCTGTTGCCATAAAACTGACCGTTCCATTTATTGTCCTGTTTGTGATAACTTATTTTCTTTCCCGTTTTGCTTCAGGAAAAAATTCCTTGACCCACTCCGAAATCCAGGTGGAAAGCGCTCAGACCACAAGTAAAAATCCACTGGAATTCAGGACTGCAGCTATTTTTGGCGTGCTGTTTATTGTCTTCGCTTTAATAACCAATTTTGTTTTGAAAACCTACGGAAGTAATGGAATTACAGGATTAGCCTTTGTTGTAGGAATAACCGATATTGATCCTTTTCTACTCAACCTGTTGCAGCAGAAAGCGGTTATCAGTCAAACGACCATTGTCATTGCTATTTTTAATGCAACCAACAGTAACAACCTGTTAAAAATGATTTATGCCATTTCGTTGAGCAGTAAAAGTATCCGACGTAATTTAATATTAAATTTCGCGTTTCTTATTGCAGCTGGATTGATTATGTCCTTAATCTTTTATTTACTTTAGCTTATTAAATTACTTATTCACCGTATAAATTTATTTCAATTAACATGAAATCATTAACATTTAAATATTGGATTACGCTGGTACTGATTGCAGGAATCTGGATTTCCGGCTGCCGTAAAGAGGAAGTTCCTGTTATTATTCCAGAGGCATCAGAGGTAAACACATTTGTTTTTAAAGGCCTTCGTGACTATTACTTATGGAACGAAATGAATCCAAACCTGACATCGACAAATTATGAAAAGAAGGATAGCTTAAACGTGTTTCTGAATAAATTTACCGATCCACAGGTACTTTTTACCAGCTTGTTGTATAAATATAAAGAAATTGATAAATGGTCATTTTTAGTTGATGACTCTAAAACAATTGATGATTGGATTGCCGGCATTTCAGAAACAATGGGTTATGATTTTATGCTTGGAAGAATTGGGACATCAGATGACGTATTTGGCTTTGTCCGGTATGTTTTTAAAGGTTCACCGGCAGAAAAGGCTGGAGTAAAACGCGGTGACATTTTCCTCAAAATCAACGATCAGCAGCTGACGGTTACCAATTACCGGACTTTGCTGTTTACCAATAAAACCTATACGATAGGTTATGCTACCATTGCCAACCATACCATTACGCCAAGCAGCAAAACGATTACGATGACAGCCATCGAAATGCAGGAGAATCCGATCCAGAAAGACACTGTTTTTATATCGAACAATCAGAAAGTAGGCTATTTGGTTTACAACGGATTCAATGCTGAATTCGATATTCAGCTAAATGATGTGATTAAAAAATTCAAGGATGCCGGAATAGATCAGTTAGTGCTCGACTTGCGTTACAACGGGGGTGGTTCAGTGCAATCCAGTGTTTATCTGGCCAGTATGATTTACGGAACCGATGCAAACAAGGTATTTGCCAGAAGTAGGTACAATTCCGGATTACAAGCCTATTATACCGAACAGTTTGGAGCGAGTTCCCTCAACGATAATTTTACGGCAACCATCGAAAAAACGGACAAACATCCGGCAGCGCAGATAAATACCCTCAACCTGCAGAAAATCTATATCATCGTTTCTGATAATACCGCATCAGCCAGTGAACTCCTGATTAATGGGCTTCGCCCACACATGAATGTAAAAGTGATTGGAATAAACACTGAAGGCAAATACACCGGTTCTGCAACCATTAAGGATTGGGATGAAAACGGAAATGTGAACCCGAACCACAAATTTGCTATGCAGCCCATCATTGTAAAATATGCCAACTCAGAAGGCGTATCAGATTATGTGGACGGATTGATTCCAAACATCGTTGCTGAAGAGGATATCGCCAATCTCTTGCCCTTTGGCGACCCTAATGAGGCCTTATTAAGTGTGGTTTTATCCGATATGAAAGGAATGGCGGTTACAGGTATGACTTTAAAATCGGCTCAAATGGGACTGACAAAATTTGCTGACAGCCAAGACTTTAAACCATTTGCAAAAGAAATGTACATGAATCCAATACGAAAAGTCAAATCGGAATAAATCTTCTGAATAGGAAACTCTGACTGAACCAACAATCAGAGTTTCCTATTTCCGGTTCTTTTCTGTTTCCCCGCACTAAATCCTAACATTCCTAAACCATGTTTCTGCGAGTATTCTTCCTGGTTGTGTTTTTACACCTCTTTTCACCATGTTTCCCGCAGGTTTCGGGAATAAGTTCATCCAATCTACCTTTGGTAGTGATTAATACCAGTGGGCAAACCATTCAAAATTCTGCCAAGATTCAGGCAGGCATGAAACTGATCTGGAATGGAGTTGGGAAAGTGAATAAACCTACCGACCCGGGAAATATTTACGATGGCAAAATTGGTATTGAAATTCGGGGAGCTTATTCTGCCTCGCTACCACAAAAGCCTTATGGATTCGAAACACGCGATCAAACCGGAGCCAATCTGGATGTTTCCCTGCTGGGTATGCCCGCTGAAAACGATTGGATTCTTCTTTCCAACTATAACGATAAAACCTTCATGCGAAACACTCTGGCATTTGACCTGTTTCGCAAAATGGGGCACTACGCCCCAAGAACACAAATGGTGGAAGTGATTGTCAATAACGTATATCAGGGCATATATATTCTGACCGAAAAGATTAAGCGCGATAAAGGCCGCGTGGATATTGCCAAACTGGCTCCGAAGGATGTGACCGGTGATGATGTGACTGGCGGTTATATTTTTAAAATTGATTATTACGATGCATCCAACAGTTGGAAAAGCAATTATACACCGCTGGGTTACCCAACCAAAGCGGTTAATTATGTATATGCCGATCCGGATGCTGATGAACTGCTGGCTTCGCAAAAAACTTACCTGAAAGATGCGGTAAATTCTTTTGAATCTATTCTTTACAGCAATGGATTTGCCGATAAGACCGGCGGCTATCCGGCATGGATCGACGTCAATTCGTTTATCGATTATTTCATTGTAAGCGAAGTATCCCGAAATGTGGATGGATTCAAGAAGAGCTGTTTTTTCTTCAAGGATAAAAACAGCAAAGGCGGAAAGATTAATGCCGGACCGGTATGGGACTTCGACTGGGCATGGAAGAACATTTGGGACTGTGGTTTTTATCAGGCTACGGATGGATCGGGCTGGAGTTATAAAGTCAATGATTGCGGAAATATCTGGCCAAATTCAAACGGATGGATGGTTCGTTTGCTTCAGGATGAAGATTTTGCCAATGCCCTGAATAAACGTTATTTCGAACTAAGGAATTCATACCTGAGTTTTAGCCATCTTCAAAGTTATATCGATTCTGTTCAAAGGCTTGCCAGCGAAGCAGAAGTGCGCCATTACAGCAGATGGAATATTTTAAGTTTAAGTGTCGGGGCTCCGGAAGTGGATAGTCAGCCTTCCACATACGCCGGTCAGGTACTCCAATTTACCAACTGGATAAAGACCCGACTGACCTGGCTGGATGCCAATATGCCCGGAAAATCGATTACCACCAGGTTTGATGTTGAACCACTGGCATTCAGCTATCGCATTTTTCCAAATCCTGCTTCCGATCAGGTTTATATCGAAACTTCTTCAATACTTCAGGAGATTAAAGTTTTTAACAACATGGGGAAACTGGTATTGGGTCATTCGGCATTGTGGACTTTTGAAAACACGCTTAACGTATCTGACTTACCTTCAGGAACCTATTTAGTAACTTTGAAGACAATTGGGAATAAACCGGTCAGTACGAAATTGATCGTTCGTTGACTCAATAAATCAACATAACAGGATAATTTGGTATTTCCCTGAAGATTTTTGTAGGTCGTTGACATTCAATTTGCTAATTTTAGACCACTCAATCCTAAATCCAACGATCATGAAAAACCTGTTTCCTGTTGTGCTTTTAATTTTATTTGCATTTTCTGCTCATTCTCAACAGCTTCCATTCCGGCTCGAAGAATTAACCGCCTCCGATTTCATCAAGGCTGTCGAAAAATCATCAAAAACCTGTATCCTGCCCATCGGAGTTTTTGAAAAACACGGACCGCATCTCCCTTTGGGAACCGATCTGTATACTGCCCGTGAATTTGCATTGCGCGCCGCCGAAAAAGAATATACGGTTGTCTATCCGTGGTATTATTTCAGCCAGATTAATGAAGCCAAACACCAGCCCGGAACCATTGCCTACAGTCCGGAACTGATCTGGAAAGCGTTGCAGGAAACACTGAACGAACTGGCGCGCAACGGATTCGATAAAATCATTATTGTAAATGGTCATGGTGGGAACAATGCTTTTCTGAATTTTTTCGGAATGGCTCAATTGTCGGAACGCCGCAACTATAGTTTGTACTGGTTCCAGCCAACCGACGATCCTGAAGTGATCAAAAAAGCTGAAGAACTTACTATGCACGATCCGCTTAATCAACATGCCGGGAACGAAGAATCTTCGGTTATGGAAGCTATTGCTCCCGAACTGGCCCATCTCGACCGAGCAGGACAGCAATCAGGTGCTGATCAGGAACGGCTGAAAAACCTTCCAAACATATATACCGGAATATGGTGGTATGCCAGATTTCCGAACCATTACGGAGGAAATGGCACTCAGGCGAATGCCAAAGCTGGTGAATTGCTGATCAACGCAACAGTTGCCCAGTTAATAAAGATGATTCAGGCGGTGAAAAAAGATGAGGTTACTCCTGCACTTCAAAAGCAATTTTTTGATGAATCTGAAAATCCCCTGAAGACCAAACAATAACTGGTTAATGTTTGAGGAATATTTTCCGGCGAAAAATCCTTGCACCCAACGAAATTGCAAAGAAAAGCAGAAAAACAGCGATTCCGAGCAGTAATTCAATGGCCAGAATTAGCCAGTCAGATGGTGTTGTATTAAACTGAAAGGATAATTCTCCGACAGCAACCAGGATTAAACTGAATATCAGTTCAGAAATAATCATTCCGAAAACAAATCCAAAGCATCTGATTGCACTGGAAGGCAACACAACTATTTTCTCCGGAATAAAGGTTCCGGAAAATAGAATGGCAGCAACAATCAGCGGGAAATAACACAGATAGAATGCACTTGTGCGGGCAATCCAAATCACAGGAATCATGAAAAGCAATCCTGCTGCAACATAAAACAGTGGTTTGGATTGCCCGCTGGAAGTGCGTGTCATGGCAAATATTTTGAAAAACAATTTACAAAAAGAAAATAGCAACGCCCGCCACCGTAATTACGGCCCCAATGATTTCCTTCCAGTTTACCTTTTCATGAAAAATGAAAATTGCCGGAGGAATGATCAGCACAGGAACAATGGACATGATAGTCGCTGCGATACCGGCCTGGGTGTGCTGAATAGCGAGCAGCGAAAACGAAACACCCAGAAACGGTCCGAACACCGATCCCAGCGCTACCCTTTTCATAGCAGATTTATGATGTAGAGCTTTCCAAACTTTTCCATATCGCCTGGTGAACAAGATAATGATGGCAAAGCCTATCATGCCCGTAATTACCCGAATGTGCGATGCCGCAAAAGCATCGTATTCGCCCATCCCCTTTTTGCTTAATACCAAACCTACACCCTGACCAATAGCTCCACCAAATGCCAGCAAAATTCCCTTAATACTATAACTGGTCGTTATCTTATGCTTTTTCGACAAGCTGTCTTCCTGCTTTTCGCGCTTCAGGATGACGATTGAAATACCGGTCAGGGTGACAATCATCCCCACCCAATTCATGGGACTGAGAACCTCTCCTAAAATTATCCAGCTTACAAAAGCCGTAATTGGAGGGGTTAATGCCATAATCAACATGGCGATTCGCGCACCAATGACCACGTACGCCTGAAAAAGGAGTAAATCGCCGAAAACAAAACCAACCACTCCGGAAGCTGCCAGCCATAACCAGCTCTCCAAACCTGCATCAACGGGTAAAGTCAGGCCTCTCCTGAAATAATTGACTATTCCAAAAATGAAAAATGCGAATACCAGACGAATAAGATTAACCTGAAGCGATCCGATTTTTTTGCCTGCCGATTCGAATGACAAACTGGTAACCGTCCAAAAGACGGCAGTCAGCAAAGCGGCAATTTCGCCCATATAAGACGCCATACGGTTTTTGTTAAATGAAGCACGAAGATAGATTTATTTCCCCGAACCGGAAGAACATAAACCGCAGTTAGCCTTTAAATTCTTTGATCGAAACAAATAATTGCCTTTTTCGAAGCTGTTTTTTGAAAATGACAAACAATCTGTTACTTTTGTCGCCGATTCGGTCTGTAGCTCATCCCGATAACTATCGGGAGGTATAGCATCCTGATCTTCCGGGGAAAGTTAGGGCAGAAAAAAGTAAAACTATTAATGAAATAATATCGGTCTGTAGCTCAGTTGGTAGAGCAGCTGACTCTTAATCAGCGGGCCCAGGGTTCGAATCCCTGCAGACCGACTCCTTTAACAGCAAGCCTTCCAGGAGATGGGGGGCTTTCTTATTTTCGGCACCAGTACAACATGTGTACAACAAATTCGTGGTTTCATTTTATTTCCTTAACTTAATGGTCTTCAATTTTTGAATATCATTTATGGAAAAGTTAAGTCAAATGATCGGGAGGTGGCTTTATAAAATCAATCTCTACCGTTTAAAGCTTCTGAATAAAACAGTACTGAAGAACCAAACGAATTTTGCATTAGCCTTGGTTGTGGTTTTCGGGATACTCCCGTCATTAATATTAATCTTATTCTCCGGGTGGAATTTAAGCTGGCCACAGAAAGCTATGCTTGTGGCCGGGGAAGCTGCTTTTATCTGGATCATGATCCTGCTTGCTGCTTCTTTTTTCGAGTTTAAAAAAATACAAGCGAATAATTCCTTTGGAATCCGGTTCATTCAACTGAATCCATCTACGATTGATTATAGTGCGTTGATGTTTGACAACACTGACGTCGAAAATTTCAAAAGGCTGGTTTGGGGTACAGAGCTACAAGGAAAGATAAATTACAGGATTAAACCCTTAAGTAAGATCGGGGGGAATTACATGATTCTATTTACTTTTCTTGATCTGATTATAGAAGGCGGCATTGCCGGTTACCAGGATGAAAAGAGGAAAATATTTTTCAATTTTCTCCAAAATACCTTCATGATCGATTCAGAGCCAGTTAAATATTCCAGTTGTGATACCGGATTTTCAAAGTGGAAAAATAAATATGAGGCTGGAAACCTTGTCGAAGAAACCGATTCGCTGAAAAATATTCTGGGATTTAAAAATAAATAGGGAAAATAGAGAGAAATTAAATAGAAAGGAAATTTTCTTTATTGACCATCTGTATCAGCTTGCATAGCTTTGTGTTGAAAAGTAGAAGCCCATTTATTCTTTTCTTATTTAAAACCACAAGTTATGGATGAGCAGATAAAAATTGTAGAAATACTTCTGGAGATCAAAAACCTTTTGTCTCAGAATAAAAAAGTGTTGAATGTTGATGACCTTGCAGAATATACCGGTTTATCGAAAAGTAAAATTTATAAGCTTACCCAACTTAGGCTGATCCCAATGGGAAATAATCAGCATATACGTCAAAAGTTCTTTAATAAGAATGAGATTGATGCCTGGTTACTGGGAGAGCCCATTTTATCCGATGAAGCTCTCGATCAAAAATTCAGTAAGCAGCTGCTCAAGAATAGAAAACGAGGTAGTTAGCCATTGTTTTTTTATTTGGGATCAATGCGATGATTCAAAATAAGTATTCTTCATTCTCATTTTTTATTTTGAGGTCGGACAACTCATCTACAAAATCCCATGCTCCAAAGTGGAAAGTGTAATTGTTCAGAATCCGAAAGTGTTCCGGTTTAAGCATCAGGATTTCTTCGCTGAAAAAATTCATTAGAACATCTTTTATATGTTGGTGTATTTGAAAGACAAGCTGTTCATCCTTCTTCTGTTTGACGAAATATTCGTCCCAGTAGAATTTAGTAACAAATTCATGATCCTCCTCCGGTAATTGCAGTAATGCTTCCCGTAAGTTTTGTTCAGCATCTGCTCTTGATATTGGTCTAATTTCTCTAAGTGCCTCTTCGGTTGCTGGGGTTTCCAGTCGGAAATAGCACCATATCTCATCCAGGCAGTCAGCGACTTTTTCAGCATACTTGCCTGCCAGTTCATGTAACGTTTCTGACAATTGTTGTCTGTCAAAGTGTTCCTTTGGAAAGTAATTGTACCCAAATTCAAATAAATCTTTAGTGAGCTTCTCTACGCAAAGCTTCCTTTGTTTATGCCATTTTCGGCTAAACTTTGTCACATGATCAAATACTTTTGATAATTTTTCAAAGTCCATAGTGTATAATTTTAGTAAGACAAAAACGAATGTCTAGTTAAATAATCTGGCTTTATTCTACTGCCTATTGTGTTGTGAAATATGCCGACCGTCTTAATAATCTTGATTTTATAAAATAAAATTAATTATTTATATCGAAATGTAAACGATAAATAACAACCTTTTGTTATTTGTTAAATTAAAAGCATAATGGGTTTATCTGGGATCTGAACTCATACGGCGCCAGCATGATTATCCGAGAATATAAAACTGGGAGGTTTTTACGTAGCTTTTCTTTGAATGTAAATTATAGATGTGAAAATTTGATTGAAATTATACCTAGCCATATTTAAACGACAAAAAAAAGAGGCGTTTCGCCTCTTTCCTTTTTCAGAACTTGATCTGGGTTTCAACTTCCTTGATCCGTTCGTCCAGAGTCGTTTTGATTTCTTCCATTACAGCGGATACTACCGGAGTGTTGGAGGTTTTAAACTCTTTTCCTGATGCGTCCCGAAGGAACACTGTTGCACCCAACCCATCTGCTCCAAGTGAGAAGGTTTGGAGGTTTCTTCTGGTCTCGGTGAGCTTGCGCCACTTCTCAATGAGCATGCTCAAATCTTCAACCTTCTGGATGCGTTTCTCCAATGTAGGAACTTCAGCAACTTCTTTTTCATCTTTCTTTACAACTTCCAAAGAAGTTTTAGGTTGTTCTACACTCTCAGCATCGAGTTTTTTAGCTGCATTATTCATAGTTATTTACCGTTGCCTTACGGATTTATATTGGCATCTGGCACGCCGGTTAAAATTTCGGCGTAACCGGACATTGAGCTGTCATGGATAAGGTCAACGGGGTGCATGTCAGTTTCATGCCCGAAATGGGCAATCCATGAAACTGAACGCATCCGAAGGAAACGAGCCACGAAAAGCGAGTTCCCCTTTACCGTTCAGTGAAGCGTAAATACCTTTGCCTGCAATTTTAAATGGAGTGATTTTACCTGATAAAAAATAGAACGAACAAAAAAGGGGCTTTTCAGCCCCTAGTCATCAACCTAATTTTGTAAGTATTTGATAATGAGAGTACAATTTTTTATCCCCATTCCTTTTGAGAACAGGGTTAATTCTTATAATTTTACTCATATCAAAGAACTTTTTAGGTTTGTTGAGCAGGATATTATTGTTACACATTATTTAGTTTTCTTTGTTAAATATGTGCATAGATATTTTATTTGCAATAGAATAAATAACATATTTTCTCCAAACCTATCTGTTCTTTCTGCTTTTTTAACCAATGATTTTCCTTAAGAACCTTTTCAGCCTATTTAATAAGATTTGCGATCCCTTCTGGCCCTTCTTTTAGTGCATCCCTTAAACGATAGCTATTTTCAAATGCGTTTTAAAACATTTATTAAGACTTAGTATTTCCAGAAGGCACCAGATAAAAGAACCAAAAGAGAATACCTTATAGGTTTTTTCAGTGGAACTTCTTTAAACTCTGATTCATAGAAAGTATATTTTGCAAAAAAAATAGAACCAGTATAAGGCCCCTATTAAGCATTTGTTGAAGTTCTTGATTCAATTACAATTGCATTTTATACATTTGTTTCAATTAATTCAGGTCGATATAAGAACAATATTGTTCAAGTGCATATTTACTTGATTTTAATAAGCCTGTTTACCTTTATCCCAGAGGAAATAGGCTACTCATCATGGCGAATAGTTTTTTGCTTAAAAAGGAATTTAAGATGAAAACCAACAAAAATCAAAAACAATCAATTTCTGATCACTTGCTTAATACCCCGCATAGCAATATCACAAAACGCGAACATGCTACAGAAATACTCCTGAAACTATCCAGAGCTGTAGAACAAACCATTGATACAATAGTTATAACGGATCGCGAAGGAATAATAGAATACGTTAATCATGCCTTTGAAGTTGTAACTGGATATACATCAGAAGAAGCTGTTGGTAAAACGCCTAGCATACTGAAGTCCGGCACAAGAGAACAGGTATATTATGAAGAGATGTGGAAAACAATTTTATCTGGTAAAGTATTCAGAGCAGAAGTAGTTAATAAAAAGAAAAACGGTGATTTGTTTTATGAGCAAAAAACCATTTCTCCGATCTTTGACGAAAATATAAATATTACACATTTTGTTGGAACAGGAATAGATATCTCCGAGCGTAAGCGCACTGAAGAAGCACTACGCGAAAGCGAAAAATTATATCGTAGTTTATTTGAGAATATGCTGAACGGATTTGCTTACTGCAGGATGATTTTCGAGCAAGAGCATCTTCAAGACTTTATCTTTCTTGCTGTGAACAATTCGTTTGGATCGTTTACAGGATTAAAAAATGTCATTGGGAAAAAGGTTTCTGAAGTTATACCAGGTATCAGAAAATCGGATCCTGCTTTGTTCGACCTTTATAGCAGGGTGGCTTTAACTGGAAAACCTGAAACAATTGAAATTTACGTGGAGGCATTAAAAATGTGGTTTTCCATCTCTGTATATAGCCCTTTAAAGGAGCATTTTGTTGCGGTATTTGATGTTATCACAAAACGTAAAAATGCTGAAGAGGTATTGTTTCAAAGCGAGGCAAAATTCAGGAGTTTGATTAACACTTTACCAGATCCCGTGCTCATTGTCGATAATCAGGGACAAATCGTCTTTTGCAACGAGAACGCAATGAAAACGTTTGATTATAGTATGGACGATATGCTTAAATCTGCTATAGAAGACTTAATTCCGAGAAATTTTAGGAAACATCATATAAGACTTCGAGATAAATTTATCTCGCAAGCTAGAAGTCTTCCAATGGGGGAAGGAAGAGAGCTATTCGCGCAGCGAAAGAATGGAAGCAAGTTTCCAACCGAAATTATGCTTGAACCTATAGAAATTAACAACCACCAATTTGTAATGGCGATTATACGGGATATCACCAAGCGCAAAAGGGAGGAAGAAGAGCTTAGACAAACGCATGCTGAATTGGAAAATCTCCTTGATAATCTGGATAAAGCCATTTTTTCAATAGATACGATACATAACAAAATGCTCCAGGTATCTATTGCCCATGAAACCGTGTTCGGATATACACAGGCAGAGTTTTTCAATAATCCGCAACTATGGTACGAGATTATAATTCCTGAAGATAAACCAATCATTGATGCTGGGTATCCTGTTCTATTATCAGGAAAAACCCTTCGTCATGAATTCAGAATAGTTCATGCTGATGGGCAATTACGATGGATTGAAGCTAAAATGAACCCAACCCTCGATACGAACGGTAAATTAATTCGGATTGATGGAGTTGCATCTGATGTTACCGACCGTAAGCGGAAAGAAATTGAGCTTCTTGAAAAAGAAGTTCAATATCATAACCTTGCAGACTCCGGCTTGGCACTTATATGGACCGCAGGCACTGATAAATTATGTAATTATTTTAACCTGCCCTGGTTAAAATTTACGGGACGATCCCTGGATCAGGAATTAGGTAACGGCTGGGCAGAGGGCGTACATCCAGATGATTTTGACTCTTGTCTTAAAACTTATATAGCGGCTTTCGATAATCGCGAAAAATTTGATATGGAATACCGATTACGCCATGCAAGCGGAGAATACCGGTGGATTAGTGATCTTGGTACACCAAATTATAACAGCAACGGTGAATTTATTGGGTATATTGGTCATTGCTTCGATATCACCGATCATAAGCAGTCAGAGCAGGAATTAATTAAAGCCAAAGAAAAAGCAGAAGAAAGTGATCGGTTGAAATCAGCTTTTCTGGCCAATATGTCGCACGAAGTCCGCACTCCGTTAAATAGCATCATTGGATTTTCCGAATTACTGGCTGATACAGGTTTTGAAGAAGAACAGAAGAATGAATTTATTCAACACATCATCACCAATGGGAATAACCTTTTAACTATTATTAGTGATATTATGGATATCTCGAAGATGGAATCTGGTGAAATTAAAATCCATAAAAGTCAAATTAATATTCAGAAATTTATTTCAGTCATCAAGGAAAAATTTACATTCCAGACTGAAGCGAACAAACTTGAACTTAAACTAAACCTTCCTGACGTTGATGAAGAAACATTAATTTTTGCTGATGTTGAAAGGCTCATGCAAATATTCAATAACCTGATGAGTAATGCCATTAAGTTTACAGCGAATGGCAGAATTGAAATTGGATATCAACCAAAGGGTAACATAGTGGAATTTTACGTCAAAGATACTGGCATTGGTATTCCTGCAGAATATCACGATAAAATATTTGAACGCTTTAGGCAGGTTGAATCCGAAAAAACGCGCAAATATGGTGGGAATGGCCTTGGATTAGCTATTTGCAAAAAACTTGTTGAGTTAATGGGAGGAAAAATTTGGCTCAGGTCTGAATCAGGCAGAGGTTCCGATTTTTATTTTACTATGCCAGCATATAAAAGCGAATTATAGCATTTGAAATGCAATTGAACTTATAAATGAATAGAAAGTTTTTCTCTTATATGCCAGGTCTGACCTGTCATCGAAAGAGTTATCTCCCTGACAATTTTGCCGAGAAGTTATTGATCGCACCCTAGAAAAGCCAAGGGGGTTTTATTCGGCATCCGAACTACCCTTGACTGGAATCCATGCTGCTCAATTTGGTATATGACTCAAAATTAACTGGAGAGCCAGCCTATATAAATCCGTTATCAGCAAGCATAAATCGGTTCCGTAGATTACGACTACTGAAAAATTGATTTGAATGAAGTTTCAAGTTTTATTACTTTTTATATCTTTGCACCTATTAAAACAATTGGATGTTTATACTTTATTCGGATATTGTTCTGTAAACAATCTGTACTTTTTGCATAGATTGTATCTTTGTTTGTTCTCGGATAATCCTTTTCGAGAGCATTTTTCTATTGAATTAATTTAAGTTTTAATTTGCGTACAATAATGAAAGCATTGTGATGCATTTCGTGTATGCAACAAAATAAAAGAAAATGAACAACGAAAAACAGACAATTCACGAATTTGACTTGAATATTATTTATGATTTTTTCTCAAAAACAGAACGTCAAGGTCCTGGAAGTCCCGAAGAAACGCTTAAAGCATTGGGTTTTATAGACGGTCTTACCGAAAAGTCCAAAATTGCCGATATTGGTTGTGGAACAGGTGGTCAAACAATGGTATTAGGAGAAAACACATCGTGTGAAATTATCGGTGTTGATACTTGGCACGATTTTATAAATCAATTCAACCAAAATGCCCAAATCAAAAATCTTCAAGATAGAGTGAAAGGCATTGTCGGAAATATGGAAAATCTTCCGTTTCAAGAGGGTGAATTTGACTTGATTTGGTCAGAAGGTGCAATTTATAACATTGGATTTGAGCGAGGATTAAACGAGTGGCGAAAATTTCTGAAACAGGGCGGATATATCGCAGTTACAGAAAACACTTGGTTTACCGAAGAGCGACCTGCCGAAATTCAGGAATTTTGGCAAAAAATCTATCCCGAAATAGATACTATCCCGAATAAGGTTGCTCAAATGCAAAAAGCAGGTTATCTTCCAGTTGCCACTTATGTCTTGCCCGAAACTATTTGGACAGATTATTATACTTGGCAAACATTGAGACGAGAATCCTTTCTTAAAAAATATAGCGGCAACAATACCATAGAAGAATTTGTCGCTTCCATGCGATATGAGGCAGAGTTATTTTACAAATATAAAGCATATTATGGCTATATGTTTTATATCGGAAAGAAGATTTAAAGTATGATGAAATCAGCCGTAAATATGCGGTTTGATTAAAATGTGAAATTGAAAATCCCTTTCGTGTGTGAGCTTTTACGCACGAAAGGTTTTTTTTCTAATTTTGATAAATGAAGATTAAAAAAATGCCAGCCGATAATCGAGTAGACGGTTTCGCCAGTAGTTAGCTGACGGAGTGCGCCTCTCACACCACTGTACGTACGGTTCTCGTATACAGCGGTTCATTAAGATGTGGAGCAATTTTCTCGTAATACGTTAGCAAAGCCTCATATCCCCTTTCCCGTAAGCGTTCCAAGGTAATGGTAGTAACCAAAATCGGACTTTGGGCTGTTGCCCATCCTCCCATTCGGGTTCTGCTCCATTGATAGGCATGTTCCGGATCAACACCTAATTGAATCAGGTTTTTCCTTTTCCGTTCAGGTTTCTTCCAGTGATGCCAAATGCAGTACCTCAGCCGGTTTCGCGGCCATCCGTCCAGTTCCTTCAGTTTGCCGTGAATACTTGCCATTCGGAAGTAATTGAGCCAACCTTGGGTGACTTCTTTGAGCTTTTGGATGCGCTCGTCAAAGCTCATCGGGGTGGTTTTACGGGTGATCGTTTTCAGCTTCTCTTTGAGCGATTTCCAACTCTTTTCATTTGCAACCAACTGGTATTTGCCTTTCTCCCCTTTTCGGTAAGTGGGTACGAATCCGTAGCCCAGAACTTTAAAATTCACGGGTTTGCGAATGCCGCTTTTCTCCCGGTTGATGGGTAATTTCAGTTTGTCTTTCAGAAACAGGAAGATGCTGTTACCAATCTTTCGGGCTGCCGTGTTGCTTTTGGTGTAAATACTAAAGTCGTCGGCATAGCGGACATAGCGCAATCCCTGTTTTTCCAGTTCTTTGTCCAGTTCATTCAGCATGATATTGGGCAATAGTGGACTAAGTGGACTTCCCTGTGGTACGCCTTTTCTGCGTTTGATGAGTTTCCCGTTAATTAGAATCGGCGCTCTCAGCCATTTGCGGATCAGGCGCAGGGTGAGCGGGCATTTGACCTTGCGGTACAGCAACTGCAACAGGATACCATGGTCTACTTCATCGAAGAAACTTTTTAAATCAATGTCAACGATGTGGTGGTAGCCCGAATTGATGTATTCCTGTGCTTTGAGTACGGCTTGCTGGGCGTTGCGGTTAGGCCGGAAACCATAGCTGTTATCTTCGAACACCATCTCGAATTTGATGGCCAAAACCTGACCAACGGCTTGTTGCAGCAGTCGGTCGGTTACGGTCGGTACGCCCAACAGGCGGACTTTCCCGTTGCCTTTTGGTATTTCTACCCCCTTAATGGCTTGTGGCAAATACTTCCCCGCACGGATATCAGATTCTATCTGCTCCCTGTTATTGGTCAGGTGGACATACAGTTCCTTTACGGACATACCATCAACGCCCGCCGAACCTTTGTTCGACACCACCTGACGGTAAGCCTGCATGATATTCCTTTGGTTGAGTACCTGTTCAATCATTCCGGTTTTCGTTTACTTCGTTTGCCCTGTTCCGCTTATAGCAAGGCTACTGCCAAATGGCCGATCCCCGCTTAATTTGGAACATCTTAATGTTTAGCCCTTCACTACCTCGGTGAGTCCTCCACGGTATCTATTCGTGGCTCGTTACCGATAGCTAATATGGCCTCTGCTGACTCCTTGACTTAACCAAGCACGTGGTTGTCAAGGTATCCCCCGGTAAAAGCTTTTCCCTTCCTCCAATTCCTGCGGCATCTACTACAAAACGATGGTTTTATTCTTTGGACGTTACAATGATGTGCTTGCTTATCCTCATTTCGTAGCCTCATATGCCGTTTCTGTTCGTCAGTACCGGATTTTGCCGTCTGGCTTCCTTCAGTGCATGGGTCACCCCAAACCACCTTGCGGCTTGCTAATGCTTCGGACACGACTCAGCGCATAAGTGACTCCCACTCCCTGGACTGTTCGATAAATTGTTAAACTCATTGAACTTTATTATATTTACCATTCAAGGCACACACAATGGCTCATAAGTAATTATGGTTTAAGCTGTTGCACGTGCGCCACTCTCGCTGGCAAGCTTTCTGCTCGGTTGATAAGTTAGCGTCCACGTAATCCCCAACTGCTCATAGCCCCGACCGGAAGCGGCATACTATTATGGCATATTCATCAGACAAGATAGGGATTGCTCAATGTGTTTATTGAACATTTGGAAGTGTGTCATCAGGATGAAGATATCGGCGGTACCGGCCATGGTGATGACTCATATTCATATGGCAAGCTGGTTCAGACTTTTAGGCTTTAAGGAACTTGAATCATACATTATTAAATCAAAGAATACAAAGGGATTTAACTTGGATTCCCTTCTGTAAAATTCAGTTTCTTTGGCAGTTGACATCAACTCTTCATAAATAAAAACATCTTCCAATGATCTTCCAAGAGGTAATATTGTGCTTTTGCACACCCCCTATATTAAGAATTAAAGAACCTAGATCTGTTCAAACATCATTTGACAAATCCAGGTTCCTTAGGTTGACGACTATGGGCTTTTTAGCCCCTAGAATTCAAACAACAACTGCTGTGGTACAACTAGCTTTTCGGTAATTTCTTTTTTCTCCGGCAACCTCAGTACCGTGTAACTTTCTTCTTTGGTTATTTCCCGGATGTATGGGACTGCCTTCTCCGGATGGAGCTCTATCCTCCAACCTGCATAAAAACGATTCATCAGCGTGTCCATCCAGCAAACTTCTCCCAAAAGTCCATTCAGGCATAAGTTTATTAAACACATCATGGCACAGGTGCGGTCAATATCAGCCCCAAAGAATAGGGCGTTTCGGGTTACCCTTGCAGCAGCCAGCAACATCCGGCCAGAGCCACAACAACAATCAGCAACCCGCTCCCCAAAACCTGTCGGGTTCAATATCCGGACCATCATGTCGCATATCGGTTCCGGCGTGAAAAACTGTCCATTCCTGCCATAGCTTAGGTATTCCATGTAAAAATCACCAAATCCATCTTTTAATCCGGCACCATTGTTATCCATTTCAATAACCAGGGAACCAAAAGCTTCAGCCATCAGGTAGGCATCCGGTTTCTCGTAATTACGGACAATCTCCAGGTAACGGTCTTCCTTTGCCCCTAAAGACAACGAACAAACAACCATTTCAAGAAAATCATCGAATACGGAATGTAGGCCATACTTATGCCCGATCTGGAGAATATAACTTGAAAAACTTTTTAACTGTTCCATATCTTGAATCTTTAATTGTTTCTAACTGTGAATTTTTGAGGTAAAAAATGGCGAAGTCTAAACTGCCTCCGCCATTGGTTCAACCAAAGCGGCACTTGCCGCCTGGTTGGGATGAACCTGATGTTCCAGTATGTAATCAACAGCCTTTTGCGCCTGTGAAGAAGCAATCAGCAACATCTTTTTATCTTCTTTGAATTTACCAATCCAGCTTTTGATGTAGGCAGCACTGTTATCAATTGTAGCATTTTGAATACCCGTCATAAAGCACAGGTAAGCGGCTCCCAACTCGGCAACCAGTTCTTCCTGGCTGTAATCCTGAGAACCGAATTTGTGATCGGACAGCTTTTCATGCCTTCCAGTCCGGTTGATGTGGCCAGTCGCGTGAATACATTCATGATATAAAGTTGAATAATACTGTTCGTCCCTGAAAAAAGTCCGTGGGTTTGGCATCCCGACATAATCACCGGAAGGCGAATAGAAAGCATGTGACTGGTCGAGCCTGATTTCAGGGCTATCGTACCAAAACTCGATTAACTGTTCTGCATTGCCAATCGGGTCAAATACATGGTTATGAGCTTCAATCGCTGGGATCTTGCTTTCATCAATACCTTCGGTTTGTTTCAGGTTAAAAACGGTGTAATAGCGAAGGAAAGGGATATGGTCAATGCTGCCGTCTTTTTCTTCAGTATCAAGAAGCTTCCAAAACACGACAGGAAAACCTTTTTCGCCTTTCAAAACATGCCCACCCAATTCTTTTACCTGGTTGAAGGTTAGAAAGAACGGGGAACCAAACTTATCTGCCACAGTAAACAGCAACCAGAAATTAAAACCGCGATAAGCTTTCTTGTGAACCATGTTCTGCGGGAACCCGGTTTCTGCTTTCCAAGGCATCTGCCAAGGGACAACACCTGCTTCAAGGCGTTCAATAATCAGGTTGGTAACCATTTCATAAATGTCGAATGAAGTATTCATGTGATAATGCTGCTGCCTTGCAGACTTATTTTGGCACCCTTCGATCTAACAAAGGGAATATCTGGCACGCCGTTAAACTTAAATTTTTGGCGTACCAACATTGAGCTGTCCCGGATCAGGTCAACGGGGTGCATGTCAGTTTCATGCCCGAAATGGGCAATCCATGAAACTGAACGCATCCGAAGGAAACGAGCCACGAAAAGCGAGTTCCCCTTTACCGTTCCGTGAAGCGATCAATAACTTTGACAGAAATTTGAGTGTAACAACCAGCCTCAATACATATAAACTAAATAGAAAAAAACGAACAAAAAAGGGGCGGTCAGCCCCAAGCATCCTAAAAGGGATTTCCCCTTCCAGAATATACTTCTTCATCTGCTGCAGACGAGAGATAACTGCGGTATTCCGGTTCTCCACAACCATCGCATAACAAGGTTTGTGTTCGTGGCCAATAATAGGCTTCGGTTCCTTTGGGCAAACGAGTTTGGCACTTCGCACAGCAACTGGGATAACAGACTACAATTTGTCTTGGATCATCTTTATATCGCATAATAAATACCTCGTATGATTTTGTTTAGAAAACTGTTCGCTTAAATACATTAATCTTCGTTTGGTTTCATGATGAAAATGGCTGGTGACGGATCATCAAAATCCTGAGCTTGGATAACTGCCTTGAGGGTAACCAGTCTGTTGAGTCGATTTTCAGGCGTTTCCAACTTTTCGTTGGGCTCCCAGTTACCTTCATCAGGCAAGTAGCTGATAAAATCAAACTGTAAAAAATTGGAATTAACATTCCGGGCATGAAACGCAAACATGTACAGCACATCCCAAAGGCGACCTGAAAGGTTTTGTAGTTGCTCCATACCTTTCGGAACTTCTACGTACTTGTCCCATGCAGCACGTGTGATGTAAACCGGAAACTTAATTCCAGCTTCTTTTGAGGCTTCGCTTTTAACCTTTACAAGAAAACCGTCATCAACAGCTTGTTTGGTTGAATAAGTGGAAACAATTTCCCATCCATTAATATCTTTCATTGATTTTGCTGCTGCCCTACAGACTTTTTATGGCACCCTTCAACTTTGTTCAAGGTATATCTGGCACGCCGTTAAACTTAAATTTTTGGCGTACCAACATTGAGCTGTCGCGGATTAGGTCAACGGGGTGCATGTCTGTTTCATGCCTGAAATGGGCAATCATGAAACTGAAGGCATCCGAAGGAAACGAGCCACGAAAAGCGAGTTCCCCTTTACCGTTCCGGGAAGCGTAAATAAATTTGTCGAAAATTTGAGTGTAAGAAGTAATCACTTATCAAAAAACTTAATGGTATCTCTGAATATCTCTCGTACTTTATACTACGCAACCAGATTAAAATACTCCTTCTGGCAGGTCTAATTGTAGATAACTTTTAACATTGGATTCATTATCTTTGGATTCAATTTTTGAAGGTTTGTAACTTACAGAAATTGAATAATAAACTGATGTGCGATGAATATTTTAGGATTGAATAAAGAAAAAATACAATCAATGCTGACCGATCTGGAATCAGAACAAATAGAGAGAACTATCTCAACAACTGATACCGATAAATTTGCACAGGCTATTTGTGCATTTTCCAATGATCTATCCAACTCTACAAGAAGTGGGTATCTGTTAATTGGCGTACATGATGATGGTTCACTATCTGGGTTGAAAGCAAACGATAAGTTATTGCAGTCTTTAGGAGGGTTGCGTTCTGATGGAAATATTCTTCCACAGCCAATTATGTCCATTTCTGTATTTTCATATGAAAATGGAGATGTAATAGTTCTTGAGATACAACCTTCTCCATTCCCTCCGGTAAGATATAAAGGGAAAACATGGATTCGGGTTGGGCCACGAAAAGCTGTTGCAAACGAAATGGAAGAACGTATTCTCATTGAGCGGAGAACCTCAAATGTCAGTACTTTTGATATTCGCCCAGCCCCCGGAATCGGATTGACCGAAATTAATCAAAAGTTATTTACCGAAAATTATCTGACTCTGGCTATTGACAGTGATCTTTTAATCGAGGATCGCAGGGAACTGCCTGAAAAATTGGCTAGTCTCCGTTTTTTCAGTCCCAATTATAACGCTATAACCAATGCCGGGTTATTGCTTTTTGGGAAGGACCCCGAAAGATATATCCCTGGAGCTTATATCCAATACGTCAGATTTGATGGTTTAACTGAGGCTGAAGATCCGGTAAATGAGAAAAAATTTTCTGGGAACCTTATTCGTGTTTTAACAGAATTAGACTCCTTCCTTGAATATGCCATCATACAGCAAAAACCTGTTCCGGTTACGGCATTAAAAGAAAAAACACAATTTAATTTTCCCAAGTGGGCTATCCGAGAGTTACTTCTGAATTCAATCATGCACCGTGATTATGAATCAAATGCCCCGATTAAGTTTTATCAATACCAAGACAGAATCGAAATTGTTAACCCAGGTGGATTGTATGGAAATGCCCGGCCTGAAAATTTTCCCAAAGTAAATGATTATCGGAATCCGGTAATCGCCGAAGCAATGAAGGTGCTGGGCTATGTTAACCGTTTTAACAGGGGAATTGCTAGGGTGAAAAAAGAACTCGTCAACAATGGTAATCCTGATGCCATATTTGATTATAAAAGAATTGGGGTGTTTGGGGTTACTGTGTATGATACGCTTGATAACGTAGGAAACAAAGAAGAGACCATCCAAAATGCTGAATATGCTAAGGAGAAGAGTTGGGTGAAAACCAAACATGAGTTGGGTGAAAAGTTGGGTGAAAAGTTGGGTGAAACCGAATGGTTAATATTGGAACTGATTTCTGAAGATTCTTCTATTTCAATTGTGGATATGGCAAAAAAGATACAAAAAAGCACTACCACGATAGAAAATAACTTGAAAAAATTAAGAGATGGGGAAATCGTACTTCATATCGGTCCAGCAAAAGGAGGAAGCTGGAAAATCATAAAATGATTAAGACAGAGTAATCAAGAAGACTTAAACGTCAAATGAAAAGTTACAACTATGATGTTACCTGAAAAGAATAAGAAATGTCCGGAATGTAACGATCACCTAAATTACAAAGACGAAAAATTCTGTATTCATTATTCCTGTGACAATTGTGGATTTGAAACATTAGAATGGAATCAGGAAGGCTGTTGCAATGATCCAATTTTAAAACCTCGAAAATTTTATGCGTCCGATGAAGGATATTTTATTGATAAAAACAACTATCGTATTTTTAATCAATGTCAGAATTGTGGTAAGAAGGTGGGAACTGCATTAAAAAGAACAGATTACCAAGATGCACCATTTTTTGACCAGAAATTGGAGGGAAAAGGTCTGAGTGAACGAATAAATGTCAAAAATCTGGCAAATGAAATCGAAGCAAGAAGAAAAAATCGAAGTAGAAATAATTTTGAACAGGATTATCAGGAGTATTTAAAAAGTGACCGTTGGAAAAAGATACGTGAAATTGTTTTTGAAAGAGATCATTATATGTGCCAATCATGTTTGTCAGAGAAAGCTACTGAGGTTCACCATACACAAGGACATTTTAGATTTAATGAACCACTCTTTAGTTTAGTGTCTGTATGTTCTGATTGCCACAGAAAAATAACAGAAATGGAGCAATCGGTGAAAAGGAGAGAAATGGACCTGATAAAGTATAAGTTTGACAAAGAACAGAATAAGCATCTTTCCTGAACTGATTTTATATGCAAAACCTAAATAAAACAGTAATGTTTAATAAAAAAACTAGCAGCTTAACTCATAAAGACATTAATGAATTGCTTTATTTAAAAAAGAAGGAGAAGGCATATATGATTACTCAAAAGGGAAAGACTTTTTAGGGAGGGGAGCCCAATATAAAAAGGATGGGAGTTGTTTTTTGTTGAATGATCAGCTATAAAAGGAAAGTAAGAGTCAGGAAGATAAAATAATCTAAAAAAAGTATGTAGTTGGACATGTACAGGAACGCTGGAATTTGAACCCACTCGTAGTTCTAATGTCAGATTTACCCTTATTATTGATACAAATAACAATTTTTTAAATACCATATTTTTTAAATAAATATTTTTCATAATCCATTTGTCAGCTATAAGCTTATTAAACAGATACGATAGATAGTTGACGTGCGTAAGTTTTACCGCTTTTTCAAGCTAAGTATAATTGCTTATTGCCTCTTGAAAAATTGCACTCTGATCTTAATTTCTATAAATTGGCAGCAAAATACTAATGCTGCCGAAATTTTGATTTCGTTTTTAGAAGTTATGCTTTTACACCTTATAAACCAAGCCTATCCTTATCAGGTTAAGTTTTCTATACTTTTGGGTTCACCCTATAACTTTCTTTTCGCCTTGTTTTTCTGAGATTTCAGCTTATATCTTTTGTTCCTGAGGCCCGATCCATCATCCAATTGAGTTTTTACCTGCCGGATCAATTCTTTCAAAACCAACGATTTCAAAACGCCACTGCTCTGTTCTGTTAATTCAAAATGAGGCTGCTTTTCGAAATGTGGACTTAGAGTTCTCTGTTCAGGCAAATAAAACTTCGGTCGATCCTGAAAATCAGACATCTTAACCGGATGACGGATCGGATTTCCATTTTCATCAACTACAAAAACCAGATGACCTCTTCCTGCTTTTCGGATTTCTACCTGAAACAATCCCAACGCCTGATCATACATTTCTTTGGATGTGATGAACTCCATCCGGTTCAACTGTCCAAAAAGATTTTCTAAATTTTGTTTCAGGTCTTTGCTGGAATTTGAAAAACGGAAGTTTAGTTTCTCCGGATTTTCATCTTTAGTCAAATGATACTTTTCTTCCAGCCCTTTGATAAACCGCTGCGTTTTTTCTTTTTCGTAGTTGTCTTTTATCTTCTTGCCGGTTTCACCATCAATTCGTGTTGAAACAATGTGAAAATGCACCCGTTCCAGATCGGCATGTTTATACACCAGATAAGGCTGGTTCCCATAACCCAGGTGTTTCATCAGGTTATTAATCTCAGTTCTGATCCCGGCATCTCCCAAACGAACCAAATCCCCAACAGTAGGGTTCACCGAAATATGCAACCCTTTCTTTTGAACGCGGGTGTTACGATCTTCAATCTCTTTGAAAATCCGGTGACGGGCATTCTTATCGCCCAGAAAAGGATTGATTTCCGGAGTATTCCGGCTGTGGTAAAAAGTAGCTTTATGCTGAACGACCTTTCGCTCATTGTAAAACAAAGCGTTTTGTGTGCTACAAGCCTGATGAATTTTAATAACCATTGATTTGTACGTTGAGATTGGCCGGAATCGATAAATTAGTGCAGCAACTTCTGAAGTAATATCAGGCAGTTTCGCATCATATCAAAAGCTTGCCGGAGCAAATGCCGATCATTGTCCCCGACATTGTACCCAGCAAAAGAGTTTACCCGCTTGGAAAGCTGGTTCAGGTTAACCCCGATTTTGTTTAGCTCAAAGTCCAGACTTTTTAGTTGTGCGTTGGCTTCTTCATCAAATGAAATAATCTTCCTTTTGGATTGGTCAAATATTTTAAGGCGCAAATAATCGCTCATGCAACCATACTTCCCCCGTTTGATCAAGGAGTCCAGCAACAGCTTTTCATCTCTGGTCATCAACAGCCTTACTACAATAGTTCGCTTTTCTTTATCTGTCAATCTGGGCCGCATGGTTTGTTTTCTGTACCTGTTTCCAAGATTCAAAGAGGGGATCATTCAGTTACCTGGTAAGTGCGGTTGGCTCCTGCCAGGCAAGATGAAAAGGTTTTTATGGCCATAAAAACACATCTTGCATCCCCTCTTTGAATTAGATTTCGCTCTCGATTTTCATGGTTTTTAACAAAAAGAGAGGGAAACTTTTATCAATTTCCCTCTCTTTTGAAACGATGTCTAGCTAAAAACAATCAACTGACTTTTTGCTTAGCTCCCTGATTTTTTCCTTCCTGCTTTTCCTTTTTGGCTTCTTCCGATTTGTTTAATTTTTCATTTTTGAAATCAGAAAATCCAATTCTCCGGGATGCTGCATCAATTTGAAGTGCGGCTGAAAACTTCTTGTCATCTTTACTGGTCATTCCTTCTACTGTCACTTTCTTTCCTGCCGCCAGGTTTTCTTTCTGTTCCGCCGATAAAGTAGCTCCTTTGATCTTGTCCGGGATTTGAATGTAGCTGGTCCGTAATGGAATCAGCTCATTGGTTTTGGAATCAATGCTCAGATAAAAAGGACCTGGTTGCCCCTTTTGAGGTGTTAGCTCCAGCGTTTTACCTAGGTTTTTATCATTGAGCAAAGCTCCCTTTTCTTCCTTGGTAAACTTATGCCCCATGTATTCATCAGGGATGTTTAGCCTTTGAATTGGGTGAACCTTGATACCGACCGATCCGTCCTCATTGCTTTGCATACGAATCTTGGCCGGAATTTTAAAATCTTCTCCTCCAATTTTGGCGTTAACGGTGTAGAGCTTATCTGAGCGGAATCCGTTCAGAAAATCGTTCAGTTCCTGCTTTTCCATCTTGCCCACAAAACTGCGGTCAATACCTACTTTTTCAAGTTTGTCATACGGAATCTGGTCCGTAGTCATGCGTGTTTTCTGTTCCATACTTTTTACTTTTTAATGGTTAATCAACTTCAAATACGTGTTTCTCCCTTCGGTTCACTTCAACCAAACCGCGAAGGACTTTATATTTTTCATCCGGTTCTTTGATGGCAACCAACCGGATTACCGGTGTTGTTTTATCGGAAGAATAAATGATCAGATTTCCTTGTCCAAAAAATCTGTAGATGAGAGGCTTTTCTATTTTCAGGTCTTTTACCCTGAACAACTCGATATATTCCTGTTTTCTTTTGATAATTCCGGAATAATGTCGAAGCTCTTCAGAGGTGATTTCATACCGGATACAGTAAACCCGAAGGATTTGATATGTCAGGTTTAAGAAAATAAATGCGCTCAGATAATAGGGTAACCGATAAAGATGTACGATCAGATTTTCTGGGATAAATTGGACAGGAAGTTGCTGTTTCAGAATCCCATCCATTAAAAGGATAACTGGTACTGCCAGAATCGTCAGCAGAAAGGTTTCCAGGTTAATCAATTGGGATGGCCTGCTTTTGAAGTAAACGGTATTTTGAATCATTATTTCTTGGATTTTTTAGTAGTTAAAGATTTTTGTTTGGATTGATCTGTCTGATCTGATTCCTGCCCCTGAATGATTATAGACCGGATGTCGTTCTGTATCTTGGTGCGGTTGCGTTCCAAAACATTAGGAATATTATCGAACCGGTAAAAATCGGGAATTGGCACAAAGCGCTTTTCTTCGTTTTCCTGGGCTTTCACATCCACATTGATCAAACAATTGAAGTTTTTCTGGGCAATGGCCTCACCATAATTATCGGCAACCTGTCCCACCATGTAGCCCTGTGGCAATGTGGAAATCTTCCCTTCAGGAACCAGAAAATCAAGTTGCGTAGAAAATGTGGAAGATTGAACGTTACGGTTGATGTTAACCGATTGTCGTTCCTGAAGAATTTTGCCCATTCGCCCTTGAATAAACTGTGCAGTTTCCCCTGCAGCCTGACCTGAAAACACATTGCCGATGTTGCTGGTTATGGCATTAGCTTGTTCTTTTCCGTAATCGCGGATAAGCTGGTCAATGGTCTGAACACCTAAAAGCGTTGATATTCGGTTGCTCCGCGCCGTGGCAATCAAAGTGTCCAGTCCCCGAAAGTAAATGGTAGGCAACTCATCAAAGATCAGAGATGATGGTTGCTGGTGCTTTTTGTTGATCACCTTCAGCATCCGGGTAATGTATAACGACAAAACCGCGCCGTACATTTCTACCCGAAGCGGATTGTTTGCCAGACAGAGGATTTTGGGTGATTCCGGATTATTTATATCCAGTGAAAAATCATCGCCCGAACAAATCCAGTAAATCTCAGGGCTGATAATTTTGGAAATGGCAATCTTTAGGCTTCCCAACTGTCCTTCGAGCTGCTCACTTGCTCCGCGTTTGTGGGCATTGATAAAGGGATTGATAATATTTGCCACATCTTTTTCCTGTTCCAGCACGGAAAACAGATCGTCATAGTCCATCTGCAAAAGTTCAATGGCATGGGGCAGGGTACAGAATTGTCCATCCTTGTATTTTTTCAAAAACCAGATCACGGCTGCAAAAAAAGAAACGGCTGATTCGGAGAAAAACTCACCCTGTTTGCGAATCCATTCCCTGTTCAGGTTATACAGGACTGTTCGGGAAGACTCAAAGGCATCAATGGGGCTTTCCATCCACTCGGGAGCCAACGGATTGCAGCGGAAGGATTTTTGGATGTTCTCAAAGTTGATGACATAGAATCGACTTGATTCCGGCAGTTTCCCATTTTTCTTTGCTTTCAGAAAATGGTTGTAAGTAACCAGCGATAAATCCGGATATTTAAAATCATAGACGCACATCGAAAACCCTTTTCTTATATGCTGACGAATGAAAGGCAGTACCACAGAAAAGGATTTCCCGGAACCGGGTGTGCCGATAACCATTGAAGCCCGAAACGGGTTGACAATGTTGATCCAGCCTTCCTGTTGTTTGTCTTTATAGAGATACCGTGTCGGCAGATTAACCGAAAATTCGTTTTCTTTTAGTATTTGTTCCTGCGGAAAACTCTCGTTCTCCACGTTGAAACGATCTTTCATCAAATTGACGTTGATCAGCTTGGAGATGTTATCAAAACCGATGTTCAGAAGTACAAAACCAAAGAAAGTCAGGGTCAGATAGCTTACCGGATAAGATTTAAAAAGGATCAGGCTTCCCCAATATAAAATCAGACCTGCAATTACCTGCCCGACAATGGAAGAAACGGTGAGTTCGCGATCCTTGTGGGCTTTGGTCCCGACACAGGTAATAGCCAGAAAAACAAGGCAAACGGTCTTGGATTTATAGACGTTTGCCAAAAATGTCAGGTTTTGCAGTTTGACTACCAGTGGATGAAACGCAGGAATATCTATCCCATGCGCTATAAAGTAGCCCAACTGGTTCAGGTACATGGATAAAAACAGTAACAGGTAGCTGAAGAACCGAAACCCTTCATGTAATTTCTCCAAATCTCTATCTTCGGTCATGGATTGATAATTAAAGCCCCCCTCAATCCCCCCGAAGGGGGACTTTGAAAAGTGCATTAAAAAATGTGTTTGTTTTATGAGTGTATTTTCCTTTTCCTTGGACTATCTCAAAGATTTGGCTTTCATTATATCCTTATTCTTCAGGTTGAAGCTGAGCTTTCGACCTGTGTTGCCCAATGCTTTTTCATTGAGTTCAATCTTCAGGATACGCTGATCTGGAATAGTCATCTTTTCGATCACAAATACCTCCCGAACAGTAACTTCGCCTGGAATGCGTTGAACCTTGTTCTGTTGGTACTGCGGAAAAACCTGATATTCCTGAACATTGGTTGCTTTGGCCTTTTTCTTATCGGTGATCCAGAAATTAAAGCTTTCCACATCATAAGCCATATTGGTTTTATTGGTTATCTGAAGCTCAAAAAAGAGTGCATCGTTTTTCAGGTGAATGGAATTAAGCCGGATTTTGATTCCGTCTTTTTCAGTTTTTCGTTTGCGAAACTTATGCCTGTGCTGATCCAGAACCTGATCGCTTAAATCTTTTAACACATAGTCGGGCATCATCTTCCCGGAAAAGGTCATGGCCTTTTGCGAATCAAAAGTTTCAATCGGGTAAGTGATCGGTGCATCGTTGCCATACTGTAATTCGAAAGAATAAATACGGTCGGCACAAACTATCGTCAGCGAGGTTGACTTGTCAAAAGGCTGCACCGCTTTCACCCGGACCATGTTTGCCAGTTCTGGAACAACTTCGGCCTGGATTATCGAATAATCTCCGGCTTGTACATATTTGACCTTATCGGGGCAAACCAGATGACTGGTTTTACTATCGGAAATTTTCAGGATATTTTGTGCGTTTACTGAAATCTGGATCATTGTACAAATCAAAATGATTAAAAAGGTTTTCATGGTTATTTGCTTTTGTTGATTAAATAAACGAGGGTATTTTTCTTGATGGTGACTTTTTTGATTTTGATCATCCTCAGGATCGACTGGGCGGTTTTATCGGCAGCCTGCATTCCTATATAAGTCAGTGGATTGTTGCTTACGCCGAACATAGAGGAAGTGTTAGCGCTGCTGCCAACCTCTTTGGCAACTTTTCGGGAGGCATTATCAGGAACATACAATCCGGGCAATCCGTCCAGATCGCAGACAGTAACCTGAATCGGAACAAACTTTTCACCTACCGGAATTTGCAGCACTTCGATCTGTAGCCTTTCGTTACTGACTTCGCAGATACCATACAGAAAAGTGTTGACCGGAATTTTAACCCCATTCAGCCAGGCTTCTTCCAGAAGCCGCAACTTAACCCGGTTGCCGGTTAATACAGTAGTGGTTTCGTAAACTTCAGCTTCAATCACAGGAATTGCCGTCTCTTTTGGTTTAAACCCGGACTTTCCGCCTTTCTCCAGGGTAAAGCGCTTGTTCTTGTCTGCCTCCAGCTTCTCATTTTTAGCGGAGGTTTCTTTTAACTGAATATTCAGGGAATCATTCTGTTTTGCCAGTTTGCTGTTTTGCCGGAAAACCTTGTCCAGTTCTTCAATACCGGTCGGGGCAATTGCGGTTGATCCTTTTTGATTGTCGGACTGTTTTTTGTCTTTCTCAGCCAGATTTGAGTCTGCATCCTCATTTTGTGATTTTGCTTCAGCCTGACTATTTTCCAAATCTTCCCTGACTTTCTTCTCCTTTTGCCGAATATGTGCCATAAGGTCGGTGGAGACATCAGTATTCAATTCCGGAACCGGATCGTTCTTATAAAGATTCTTTTTCCCGGAAAGCATCCGTTCTTCGGTCCGAACTTCTTCTTCAAGAGGTTCCTCATTGGTGGAGTCATTCTCCCCTGCAATGTTGTAATCATGACTGGTGGTGACTTCCTTTTTAGACGAATAGTTGTCCATCTTGTCGTAAATGGCGACACTTTTATCAGCATCCGGCAGGCTATAATTGGCACCCTTTGCCACTTGCTGCTCTTTTTGCTTTTGTTCTTCCTTTTCCTTCTTCTCTCCCCCTCCCAATACAAAGAATATCAGGACAATAAATGGGATCAAAACCAGCGGAAGGAAAAGCAGTGGCTTATTTCTTTTCAGGTATGCTTTCATGTATTTCTTGTTTTAAGATAGTTTCAAACGAGTCAACGGGCATTTCAAAAGAGAGGGATTTCTTGTTTTTCAATGTCTTCGCTATATCCGGATTTCCTTCACTTACCAGTTGAATGGGTTCGTAGGTAATTGCCGGTTTTGGGAAAACAAAGAACGAAATCACATAAATCAGGAATGATGCACACAGAATGATAGTCCACTTTTTTTTCCGTTTGGCCGGATTGAGTTTTTGATCCTTCTGATCCAACCGGTCAATCCATTCATAAACCCGGATAGCATCACTGATTCGGGTCACCAGGTTTTGAGATTTTTTGTTTTCTGCATTCATGATCGTAGTTTTAAGAATTAAAAGGACTTGCGTTTCATGGTTTCCAAATCTTTGTTGTCGGTTATCAGCCAATCTTCAATCATAAAACCATGAGGGTTATTGTCTGTCCGGGAGATGTTCCGGAGCCGCCCGGAGGTTTCCAGATTACGAGTGGTGATATTGGATTTGCGGACAATCTTCTGGCGTCCGAAAAACCGGAACTGGTAGGGATAGGCTGAAAAGTCGATCTGTACCGAATCGGTTGTCAGGGTCATGCTGATGTCGGAAGCAATGATCTGGTTATAGACGTTGTTTTCCTTGTAGGACTGGTATTGTTTCATGGCTGAACCATCGGCCAGGTACAGGGCTTCCCGTGCATTGTTTTCGATGTATTGTTTGTCTGGCTCCATCGTAAAAAACAGTTCATGGAAGCGTTTCACATGGTCTTTGGCTTCTGAAGGCCGGTTTTCCGTGATGTCGGCACGAAGGGCCAGCAGCAGGGATTTACCGTTGTCCAGCACATAGATTTTCTGCCGGGAACGTTCAACCAGCCCAATGGAACGGGTGAAAACATAAGTGCTGAAGCCGGTCATCAGCAGGCTGACTGCCAAAAGGATGTAAACAGTAAACCGGAATTTACGCTGAATATCAAATATCTTGTTCATCTTGATTTTGGATTGAGTTATTTTCAGGTTGGTTTATTTCATTGCCCCTTTGGTTATCATCATCATGGCTGCGGTTTTCACCATCCGTCCCCCTCCAGATCCGGTACCTGATGCGCTGACAATCCATGAAGCAATTTTGGGAACCATAACCAGTCCGACAATGCCACAAACCGGCACAACCATGTTGGAAACATAGTAAAGAGAGGGCTGGTAGATCAGCGAAGCTTTGGTCGCTGCAATTTCAGCATCCAGCACGTAAATCAGCACTTCCTGAACCAATGAAAGAACAATCATGGCAATTGGCAGATACAGGTTCACGTTCACGAACCTGGCAATCCATTGCAGGTAGTTCTCCTGAAACCCGTCGAAAATGGAAATGGCAAATACCAGTGGCCCAAAGATGATCAGCAGCACACAAAAGACCGTGCGTAAAAAGGCAATCAGGTAAACCAGCGCCTCAAAAAAGGATTCCAAAAGTTGCCGGACACTGTCCATGAAGTAGAAGTTGATCTGGTGCTGCAATGCCCTTCCGGAGATAATGTTATAGGTGGTCAAAAGCAGATTGACCCCTTTATCCCAAAGTGAGGCTTCTTTCTCCTCGTTTTCCTGAAAGGAAGGTAAATCAACCGCAAGGATAGCATCCTTCTTTTCTTCCAGTTTGGCTGCCACAATGTGTTTTTTATCAGCATAAACAGCTTCAGAGAGCTTGGTCAGCCCTTTGGTGGGAACCATCAGCAGTTGAACGAAAGGAGCCCAAAAAGTGATGACCAACACTA
>Ga0209417_1001292_pt1 | contig 46985 bp, 23 predicted proteins | sample RifGroF2_FD_184002 | JGI IMG/M metagenome (GOLD analysis project Ga0209417, IMG submission 184002) | Groundwater microbial communities from Rifle, Colorado, USA - Groundwater F2 (SPAdes) (version 2) | ecosystem: Environmental > Aquatic > Deep subsurface > Groundwater | place: Rifle, Colorado...
GTGTTGAATATCAGAAAAGCACTATTCTGTTTAACATTAAGAATATTTAGAACTTTATTAGCTGGATTAGGGTAAACCTCAATGGTTTTAAAAGTTAAAAGTTTAGAGTTGGAAGTGGACTCCATTGCTTTATTAGCTGATAGAGTTGTGAAAGTTTGGATAGCAGAAAAGAGTGAGTATCTTGATTTATCAACTGAACAATATGATTGTATTTGCCATTGGTATTGGGTGTTTGGACTTAGTTTGTCTACTTCGTTACAAATACCGCAACCTATCTGAAGTCTATCTTTAGTGCCTGACTGAAATGCATATTTCCATGTCACATCTGTAGTCTTTTTGTAACGTACATTAAACTCAGTTGCTCCACTGACACCATTCCATTTTAACACTGCACTTGTTGTTGCCACATCGTAAGAAGTTAATCCAGTTGGGTCCCCACAACCATAAGCTGTACGAAAAGTTACAAGGTCAGTAAAGGCTGAATAGAAACCTCCGCAGAATGTGCGTATTTGATATTCATATTCTGTTGAAGGAAGAAGATAAGTCATTGTATGTGTTGTTGTTGTTCCTAAAAGGTTTGCATAAACCCATGGACCTAGTCCTGCTTTCACTCTCCAACGTAACATATATGCTGTTGCTCCTTCTGGTACTCCCCATGTTAGTCTAGCTGTGTTGGTTGTTAGATTTGAGATTGTAGGATTAATTATAGTATTACAATTGTTTGGCTCCGCAACTTCTTTAGTAATAAAGTTTTGAATTGGCATACATGAATAAGTGGTCGAATTTTTGAATTGACGTATTTGCATTTCGTAATTGGTGTTTGGTATTAAGTTATACAATGAAAACGAAGTGTCAGAACCAGATATTGATATGCTTGTAAATGTTGTTGTCCCAGTTTTGCGGTATCGGGCAAAGTAATATGTTGTTTCTTCATTCTTATTCCAATGCACGAATACAGATGTATGTCCAGTGGAGATAATCAGATTACTTACTTCTGGGAAGTAGTCGGGTTGGAATATTGTCATTGTGTCTGTAACAGTACATCCATTTTCATCAGTTACAGTTACAATATAATCGCCACCAGGTAATCCATAGATAGAATCTGTGGTCATCATTGTATTCCATGAATAAAGATACTCTTTGTTTTCAGCCATTACAACTTTACCATATCCGTCAGATATTTCATTGCATGAAGCTCGTCCTGTTGTGAGAAATGAACTTATTACTGGATTTTCATTTACGTTTACTAATACGGTATCAATATCTGTAAATCCATAAGCATTGCTTACTGTTATAATATATGTAGTGCTTGTTATAGGGCTTACATAAATAGTGTCATTATTTACAAGGTTGTTCCATGTATAACTATCACCTCCAGAAGCTATAAGCATTGTTTCATTACCTAAGCATATTGATTTGTCTTCTCCTGCATCAGCAATAGACATTGACAATATGTTTAAATTTTGCCATTGCAGTGTTGAATTGTAATCATTTATACCTTCTTCCTTAACAAATACAGGGATTGTGGTGGATACGCCTGAAAACACATCTGCACTCAGAGCAGGAGGAGTTGTTGGATTACATATAATATATGTTAAGCCTGTACAATTATAAAAAGCTCCTTCACCAATTGATGTAATAGAACTATTAATAGTGAACGATGTTAAATTAGGGCAATTGTAGAATAAATAAGCTCCAATAGTAGTAATAGAATCAGGAATAACAAAAGAGGCAAGGCTTAAACAACTTGAAAAAGCACCATCTCCAATAGATGTAACTGAATTGGGGATAGTAATAGACGTTAAACTGAAACAACTGTTAAATGCTCCACCTCCTATTGTTTTAATCGAATTAGGAATTGTAACAGATGTCAATCCATAAGAACCAATAAAAGCATAATCTCCTATTTTTGTAACGGCATAGGTTACTCCATTAATAACAACAGAAGATGGAATTACGATATCTCCTTCATAAGCAGGCGTTTTAGCAATAACCTCGACTGTATATGGCTCATTATCTGAAGTTACATTATATACTATACCATCCACTTCATACGGAGGACATTTTATATTTGTAAAATCTTTCCATTGGTCTGCTTCTTTATATGCGCTTAGGCTACCAGCAGGAACAAATAGAGGTATGGATTTGGGTACATTCGAAAACACATTTACTCCTAAAACTATAGGTGTAGATACATTGCAAATAATAGATTGCAAACTATAGCAAAAGCCAAAAGCCTCATCTTCTATAGCTGAAACAGAATCGGGTATTGTTATCGAAGTTAATCCTGTGCAAAAATAAAAAGCTTGTTGTCCGATGGTATTAACACTATTAGGTATGCTAACAGATGTTAATTCATTACAATTAGCAAATGCAGCATCTCCAATTTTAGTAACTGAATATATAACACCATTTAATGTAACTGATGAAGGAATAATAATATCCCCTTTATAAGCAGGTGTTTTAGCTACAACCTGCACAGTATATGGCATTGTATCAGAAGTAATGTTATAAACTATTCCATCAATTTCAAAAGGAGGATAAATAATATTTGTAAAATCCTTCCACTGTTCTACTGCCTTGTATGCGTTAGCTCTTCCGGGAGGCACGGTTAGTGGTATTGTTTTTGTGACCTCTGAAAAGACATTTGCACCCAATGCTGGAGGATTTATGGCATTACAAAAAAGGTCTGTTAATCCAGAACAATACTTGAATGCGTTATCTTCTATAGATGTAACTGTACTTGGAATAGTAAAAGAAGTAAATCCAAAACAATTAAAGAAAGCATAAGATTTGATTGTGGTAACAGAATTAGACATCAAAATAGAACTTGCGCCAAAACAATTTGCAAAAGCACTATCTCCAATTACAGTAACAGAATTAGGTATTGTTAGACTGCTTAGACCAACACAATAATAAAAAGCTTGTTGCCCGATTGATGTTACGGTATTAGGTATTGTAACAGCTGTCAAGTCGTAGCACTTGTTAAAAGCGTTATTACCTACTTGTTTAACGATGAATGTATCAAGATTCAGTATAACTTGTGTAGGAATGTTTATATTACCTGCATAAACTGGATTTTTCGCTATTACCTCAACGGCATAAGGCTTGTTAGATGAAGTAATGTTATATGCTATACCATCTACTTCAAAAGTTGGACATTTATAATTTGTAAAATCTTTCCATTGGTCTAATCCTTTGTATGCGTTTAGGCTTCCAGCAGGTACATATATAGGGATGCTTTTTGGTATATTATAAAATACATAAGTACCTATAGTTGGAGGTGTTGCTTTATTACAAATAATAGAAGTTAATGCCAAACAATCATAAAAAGCATTGTTACCAATTGTTGTAACCAAGTCCAAGATTATAACTGAACTTAATTTTTCGCAACCTCTGAAAGCCGAAGCGCCTATAGTTGTTAGTGAATCAGGCAATGTTATCGATGTTAAATTTGAACAATAAAAAAAAGCATTTTGAGAAATTGATTTAAGAGAATTTGGTAAAATAACAGAGTTTAAACCAGAGCATTGATCAAAAGCAGATATTCCAATGTTTGTAACTGAATTAGGTATAGAAATCCCTGACAAACTTCTGCAATATCTGAAACAATAATCTCCCATTGACTTAACAGTATTAGGTATCGAAACCGAAACAAGATTGCCACAATAATCAAAAGCATTATTCCCTATTGCTGTAACACTATATGTAATGCCCATAAACGTTACACTCTCTGGAATTGTAAGACTACCTGTATAGTATGGATTTTTATTTTTCACCTCCACTGTGTATGGAACACTATCTGATGTTATTTTATAAGCTATACCATCCACTTCAAAGTAAATAAATTTAGTAACATTAAACTCATTCCATTGATTAGCTTCGTTGTAAGCATCTATACTTTCAGCTAAAACATACAAAGGAATATTTTTCGGGACGTTATTATAAAACACATAGTTACCCAATGGAGGTGGATTTACCCCAAAACAAGTAATATATTGCAAGCCACTACACTTATCAAAAGCACCATACTCAATATAAGTATTAGAACTGTTAATAGTTAGAGATTTTACATTAAAGCAATTTTGAAAAGCATATACACCAATATGTGTAACAGAATTAGGAATTGTAACAGCCCCCAATAGATAACATCTCTCAAAAGCACTATTACCGATATATTGAACAGAATTAGGAATTAATACAGATGCCAATTCTGTACAAAGCCAAAAAGCATTATCTCCAATAGTTGTAATAGTATTTGGAAGTACAACAGAAGTTAAATATTCACACTCTTTAAAAGCATCATTCCCAACTGCAACTACCGAAAAGCTTATGCCTTCATACATAACTGAAGAAGGAATAATAATATCGCCTGTATAAATCGGGGTTTTAGCAACAACCGCTACTGTGTAAGGTTCAACGGATGAAGTAATATTATACATTATCCCATCAACTTTAAAAGGGAAATACGACATTAAAAAAGCATTCCACTGATCATCATCTTGGTAATCATCAATAGTTTCAAAATGAATTTGTAAATTTGCAGTTGTTGTGGGTACGTTAAGAAATACGTTTTCCCCTAAAACAGGAGGCGATATAGCTTTACAAATAATAGATTTTAAACCTATGCAATTATAAAAAGCTCCCTCATCAATAAACGTAACCGAACTTGGGATCGTTACTGAAACCATATTATAACAAAGAGCAAAAGCACCATTTCCAATAGTTATAAGAGAATCGGGGAAAACAACAGTTTTTAGATTATTATTTTGAAAAGCATAAGCCCCTATTGATTTAAGCGATTTAGGAAAAGATATTGATGCTAAACTTGTACATTGAGTGAAAGCAAATTCCTCAATAATAGTTACAGAATCTGGAACTATAAAAGAAGTCAAACCTGTACACGATGTAAAAAGACCATATTCCAGAATTTTCACTGAACTTGGAAGTTCAATATTTGTTAAGCCTACGCAACTATGAAATGCCATAGATGCTATTCTTGTAACAGAATTAGGTATTGAAATAGAGGTTAGTCCAGAACAATACCCAAATGCAAATTCTCCGATAGTGGTAACAGAATTAGGAATTGTAATAGATGTTAAGCCTGCACTCTCAGAAAAAGCCCCACTTCCTATACTTGTAACAGAATTAGGAATTGATACAGAATTTAGATTCTCACAATTGGCAAAAGCATCTGAGCCAATCGCTGTAACGGCGTATGTTATGCCATCATAATAAGTTGTTATAGGAATAACAATATCTCCCATGTAAATAGGATCTTTAGCTATTACCTCAACAGTATATGGCAATGATGAGGATGTAATATTGTAATTTATCCCATTTTCTGAGAATGTTTGTGAAAACAAATGATTTGTAGCAAAAAATAGGATTATTATTAATCCTATAATTTTAATTTTTTTTTCGTTCATTAAAGATGCTTTTAAGTGAAAATATTTTTGCAAAATTAAAAAAAAATAATACAACTTATAATAAAAAATAGATGTGCAATTAATCTAATTACATAAAAACTTATGTTCTATTTGTAAAACCATTTTAATTATCTCAATTATAATACTATACTAAAATGTTATAAAATATTTACGTATCGTAATATGATCCCGATATATGAACTGTAATTCCTGTGTGATTGCTTTTTTTCTGACTAAAAACAATGGCTTTAATACACATATTTGTTTGTTTGTATTTTTTATATTTGCCTCGTTTAATTTTTCTGACATGTCCATAATATATTGAAATTTTGCTTTGCAACGGTTTCAATATTATTGATCAAAATTAATAATTTATTTGCACTTATTCAATGAAAATTGTTTAATAATCACCTTGTTGCTTGTTTTTTCAGAAGACTCAGGTTAATTGATTATTTTTTTTGATATTTTGCCTTGCAACGATTTCGGAATTTTAGAATGAATTCAAAACATATCTTGCTGAAAAAGAGAGGCCTTATTTCACGGTTCGATTATATTTTTATAGAAAAAAGCATAGTTTTATGCTCGTTTTAATTTAGGATATTATATAAAAAAATAAGCATGATTAATTTTAATCAAATTTCTTTTTGTAAAACCATCTTTCTGCAAAGGCAAATGTTATATTAAGAGCTACAAATTTTTCTTTAAGTAGAGCATTTTTTTCTGTTCCTCTTTGTCCTAGTTCAAAACCTAAATTAATAATAGAGTTGCTTCTTTTTATTGGCAATCCTAATCCAAATGTAAAAGCATATTCAGTTATATTTGTATTTTTAAATTTAAGATATCCATCTGAGTATCGGAATCCAATCCCATAACTTATTTTATTTATATATTTATTAGCATTTAGATTAGGAAGTGTTTGTGCCCCAAATGCTATTATGTTATTATTTTTATAATTACTTGTTTCGTCAGCAATAAATTCATAATCGGAAAATCCTAAATATTGATAATCAACACCAGCAAACCATTTGTCATTTTTTGTTAATACAGCCCCAAAAATTACATGTAATGGAAGTTTTATTTTCAAGTTAGAATTTGAATAATCATCAATAGTGTCTTTATTTGATAAAGAATTATAAGTATATGCTATAAATGATCTTTTATATTTAATTTCATCAGAATTAGTAAAGCTAACACCTAAAGAATATTTATAATTATTATTCAATTTGTTTTCATATTGTAAACCATATTTGAAAAAAATAGAACTAATTGTGTAATCAATATCATAATGAGCTCCATAATTTTCATCTGACAATGATGAAGAGATATCTGTACTTCTATTAATATTTCCGAAAAGTATTGATGCATTAAAACCTATAGACAAACATTTCTTAATTTTAAATGCGTTTCCTAAATAGAAAGTATTTAATCCCCCATTTCCTGTATATAGATTATTAAATGAAGTGGAATCATTAATACTATTAGTTTCAGAAATATTGTATCCAACTTTACTATATGGTAATAAACCAAAACTACCTGCCCACCATTTTGTTATAGGATATTGTATTAATAATGAAGAAAGCGCTATATTATTAGAATATTCCTCTTTTTTCCAATTGCTTAATTTTTCGTAATTAGAATTGATTGTATTCTCAAAAACAACCCACATAGAATCTGATGATGTATATGAGGCTGGATTAAAATGATTAACATATCTTGAATTTCTAAAACCTCCGCCTATACTTCCTATAGAAGTATTCCTTGTATATTTATTAAAGGATATTTCACCTAATCCATATCTTGAATAAGGTGATGATATTTTTGATTGAGAAAAAACATCATTAAATGATGTTAATAACAAGATAAATAGAGTGTTAAATATTATTTTTTTCAGCATTATAATTAAGTATTACATTTAATCCCCATAAAATGAGATTAGGGTTTGCAAATATGCTATTTTTAATTCTTTTATCAAAATAAATCATATCACCACCAGTACAAAATATTTTTAAATTTTCATACAAGTCTTTGTAATAATTTATAAATCCGTTTATTTCAAAAGAAATTCCATTAATAACTCCAGATAGTAACGAATTCATTGTATTATTTCCAATAATATAATCTATTTCAAAATCTGATTTTATTAACGGTAATTTTTCTGTAAAAGTATTTAATGATTTAAATCTTATTTGTAATCCAGGTGAAATACTACCTCCTTGGTATTCTGAGTTATTATTAATAAAATCATATTTTATACAAGTACCTGCGTCTATAACCAAAATATTTTGTTTAGGAAATAAATTATTGGCACCTATTACCCCTGCCAATCTATCAAGACCTAATGTTTGAGGTGTTAAATAATTTATTTTTATAGGTACAGGAACAGAAAAATTGAAGATAATAGTGTCTAAATTATTATTTAATATACTTATAGCTCTCTCATTATTTTTTATTACAGAAGAATATATGGCTTTTTGTATTTTTCTTGTTTTTAATAATTTTTCAATTATTGTACAAATATTTTTTGTGTCAGCTATTTTAAAATATGTAATATTATCGAATTCATATACAGCTATTTTTGAAAAACTATTACCCTCGTCAATTATTAAATTCATATTTTTTTTAAATTTTATTTTTTTTAATAAAAATCTTATTTATCTTTGCACTCGTAAAAAGGTTGGGTACCATAGCTCAGTCGGTAGAGCAAAGGACTGAAAATCCTTGTGTCCGTGGTTCGAATCCACGTGGTACCACACAAAAAGGCTTATTATTTTTTAATAATAAGCCTTTTTCTTTTAATAGTATTTCCGTTTTATTATACAATTTAATTTATTTAGGAACAATGCTAAGAATAGGAATGTCAGATAGTCTAATAATTTCTTGAGCTGTTGAGCCTACAAAAAATCTAGTCCAATTTTTTTCTTGTTGAGTCATTATAATTAATAAATCTGCGTTTTTGTTTTTTGCATAATTTAGAAGAGTATCGGCAAGATTATTTTTATCTTTTTTAATTATTTCTGCTGTGCATGCAATATTATTTCCCATTATAACCTCTTTTACTCTTTCTATTTGGGAATTTAATTTATATAATTCATATTCATCAGTAGTATCCATAACAGAAACTACACTTATTGCTGCATTATATCTATTAGCTATTTCTATTGCTTTAGAAACTTTTATAGTTGTTTCTTTTGTTAAATCAAGAGGTAGTATTATCATTTTGCATCCATCAAGCATTGGAGAGTCAGCTACTGTTAATACTGGTACTTTCGCCTCTCTAATAACCATCATCGTTTTTGTGCTAATAAACCTATTGCTAACATTACTTCCTTTTTTGGCCATTAGTATATACCTGACGTTTATTTTTTCTGAAATTTCAAGTATCTTTTCATATATTTTCCCTTTTTCAATAATAGTATTAACTTTTACGCCTGCTCTATCTTCTATCATTTCAGCAAGGAGAGCTAATTTGTGGTGAATGTTTACTTCCATTTCCTTTGCTAATTTCACACTCTCTTCTTTTGAAATAAAATCAAAAAACGAATTATTTGTTTGAATAACATGAAGTAATGTTATTTCACAACCTGTTAATTTTGCTAAATTATAACTTTGTTCTATTGCTTTATGGGATTTTTCCGTAAATTCAATAGGAATTAATATTTGTTGTTTTTCCATAATTTTCAAATAATTTAGATTAAAAATATAAATCTCGTTTGCCTTGTTTTATTAATTCTATTCTCTCTTTTAATGTTTCTGTATTTTGATTTTCTTTTTCTAATTCTGCTATTTTTTTATTTATAAGGTTGTAACCTTTTATTTTAACTTCTTCTGTTGCATAATCTTCTAAATATTCAGCTAGAGTCATTAGTGCATTAGGTGTGCAGAACCGTTTTATAAATCCTGGAACCGAAAATTCCATAAAATGCTCCCCTGTACGTCCTACTCGATAACATGCTGTGCAAAATGAAGGAATATAATCATTTTCTATAAGATCTTCCATTATTTCTTTCAATGTACGAGTATCATTGATCTGAAACTGTTCTTCATTAATATTTTGTTGGTTATGTGATTTTTTTGCATAACCACCTATTTGGATATTAGTACCTCCATCTATTTGAGAAACACCAAATTGAAGAACTTGATTTCTAATGTGTGCAGGTTCTCGAGCTGTTAAAATCATCCCTGTATATGGAACTGCTAAACGTAATATTGCTACTAATTTGACAAAATCTTCATCAGAAACAAGATGATTTTTATCTATATCCATATTGGATGCATTCTTTAGTCTAGGGAAAGATATAGTATGAGGTCCCACGTTATATACTGCTTCAAAATGGTTAACATGTCTTAATAATCCTAAAACTTCAAAACGCCAATCATATAAACCAAACAAAGCTCCAATTCCAACATCATCAATTCCTGCTTCTTGCGCTCGATCTAGAGCAGTAAGTCTCCAATCATAATTTCTTTTAACACCACCTTTGTGTACTTTTTGATAAGTTTCTCTATGATAAGTTTCTTGAAAAATTTGATAAGTTCCTATCTTTGCATCTCTAATAGTTCTAAATCCATCTATATCAAATGGAGCTGCATTAATATTAACCCTTCTAATTTCTCCATTTTTACTTTTTACATCATAAACTATTTTCACCGTTTCAGCAATAAAATCTGCACTATATGATGGATGTTCTCCATAAACAAGAATTAAACGTTTATGCCCATCATCTTCTAATGCTTTTGTTTCACTAATCAACTGGTCTTTATCAAGTGTTACTCTAAGTGTATCTTTGTTTTGTGCTCGATAACCACAATACATGCAGTTATTAATACATTTATTACCAACGTATAATGGAGCAAACAAAACTATTCTTTCTCCATATACTCTTTCCTTTAGAGTTCTTGCTCCTTGTTTTATATTTTCTATTAATTCTGGGTCTGTAACATTAATTAAAGTGGCTGTTTCTTCTAGAGTTAATCTGTTTTTATTTAAAGATTTTTCTATTATAGCATTAACTTTATCTTTATCTGGTTTTGTATTATTTATTAAATCCCATATTTCTTCGTCATGTATAAAAGGAACCATTCGTTGGTCTTCTATTTTTAGTTTTTCAGGAGAGTATATCATGTTATCTATGTGTTTTTAATATTAAAAAATTCAAATTTAATACAAAATAAATAAAAAAACTCCAAGTTTTTATCTTTTTGTTTTAATATTTATGTTTTTTTATAAAAAAATAGTTTATATATAGTAATTTTATATTAAGGGTTAACTTTATTTAATTACAATTTTATAGCATTCAGTGTTGTTATTGCTCGACACATAAATGATATAAATACCTTTTTTTAAGTAACTAAGATTTAACTTGTATTTAAAACTGTCTGAATAATAATTTATTTTTTCTGAAGCTAATTCTGTTCCAACCATATCGTAAACTTTAATTAAAATATTGTCTAAAATATCTTTATGACAAACTATATTAACATTTCCATCAGATGGATTCGGATAAATATTAACATTAAAATTTTTGCTTTTGGAAGTTACAAAATTACTTCCATCTACAATATTAAGTTCTGATTTTAAGTCAAGTAAAGAATCTGCTATATTGTTTTTTAATTGATAAATATACACTACTATATGTTCTGTTGCTGAAACATTGCCATTACTCAATGTTAATGTATATGTTGTAGTTATACTTGGACTTACATTTGTAGCAGATGTTGTATCAGTATTACTCCAAGAGTATTTTAATAAGGACGGATGATAATTAGTAAGTTTAGCATCATAAACTAAACGTCCATTTATTTTATTAGGAGATGAGTCATAAATAGTATCTGAATTATTTTCATCAAATTCAATGTTTAAAATGGTATTTTGATTTTGGATAACAGATAATTTGTTGTTCATTACATCATTAATTTCAGCTTTTGTTAATGCTTTATTCCATATTCTAAATTCATCTAATAACCCATTAAATTTAGTTCCAGAATAGCCTATAAATATAGGATTTGTTGATGTTGCTGAATAAGTGTAGTTTGCTATTACTTCTTTATCAAGTTTTCCATTTATATACCAATATAACTTTCCTTCATTAAAGTTTCTAACCAATGCTATATGTGTCCATTTATTTATAGCAATACTTGAATTACTTACGACACTTTGATAAATGCCTCCTTGACCATATTGATAAACTAACACATTGTTTTTTCCACTAGCATTACCTAGCCAAATAACTCCTTCTGCTGTTCTATTTTTATAAAATATGTTTCTTGTGTCACTAGAGCCATAATTATACATCCACATTTCTATTGTAATATTCCCTGATGTTTGCAAAGCTGAATTGTCAGGTATATATGCTCTTGAATAAGGAATAGAATCACTTAAATTTAAACTTTTTTTATTAAATGATGCATTTAAATAGACGGTATCTCCTTTTAAAATTGTTTTATCATTTATTTCTGGATAAACAAATACTTGAACACTGTCAATATAAAAAAGAGTACTATTATAATAACCCGTTACGTAGTATGTTGTATTAGTAGAAGCTGTTATATCTACATTAGAATCTGTTTGGCCGTTACTCCATGAATAATACTCAGCTCCTGTTGCTGTTATATTTAAGGATTCTCCTGTTTTTATTATTTTATCATCACTTACTGTAAAATTATTTTGGTATATAGATACAACAATATTTTCTGTTCTGCTTACTTCATTTTTTGATAATGTTATTGTGTATGTGGTAGTTATACTTGGGCTTACATTTGTAGCAGACATTGTATCTGCATTGCTCCAAGAATATTTTAATGAGGAAGGATGATAATTAGCAAGTTTAGCATCATAAACTAAACGCCCATTTATTTTATTAGGAGACGAATCATAAATTGTATCTAGATTATTTGCATCAAATTCAAGATTTAAAATAGTACTCTGATTTTGAATGTTTGATAATTTGTTATTCATCACTTCTTTTATTTCGTCATTTGTTAATGCTTTGTTCCACATCCTGAATTCGTCTATTAATCCATTAAACTTAGTTCCAGAATATCCAATAAATATAGGATTTGTTGAAGTAGCAACGTATGAATCCGTAGTAGTCTCTTCTTTATCTAGCCCCCCATTTATATACCAATAAAGCTTTCCTGCGCTGAAATTTCTAACTAATGTTATGTGTGTCCATTTGTTTATTTCAATACTTGAATTGCTTACAAAACTTTTATATATTTCTCCTTGACCATACTGATAAACCAATACATTATTTTTCCCTGTAGCAGTGCCCATCCAAATAACACCTTCTGCTGTTCTGTTTTTATAAAATATATTTCTTGTGTCATTAGAGCCATAATTATATATCCACATTTCAATTGTTATATCTCCTGAATTTTGCAAGATAGGATTGTTAGGTATATATGCTCTTGAATAAGGAATAGAATCACTTAAGTTTAAACATTTTTTATTAAATGATGCATTTAGAGTAATTGAATTGTTTTCTAGAAACATACTGGTATCTTTTATGTCTGGAAATACAAAGACGCTAACACTATCAATTGAATAAAGATTTTCATTATAACCAGTTACATAATATTTTGTATTAGAAATGGGATTAATTGTTATGGAAGGTGTTGTTTCTCCATTACTCCAAGAGTAAGAGATAGCTCCTGTTGCAGATAAAGTTGTTTGCTCTCCTAATTTTATAATTTTATTAGCGTTTACAGTGATATTATTTTTTATATTTATAAAAATTTCATCAGTTTTGTTTGAACATCCAGAAATTGTTACTTTATATGTATTATTAATTGTTGGTTTTACTTTAATTCTTGGGCTGTTATCACCAGTATTCCATAAACAAGATATATTAGAAGGAACATCCCAGTTGTAACTTAAATCATAATTAGAAGCCGCGTTGTTTTTATCTGTGTAATCTTTTAAATCTTGGTTATCAAAATCAATTTGAGTTATTAAGTTAATATTATTAGGTTCTGGTTTTCGGTGCATATAATATTGTATATTACTTTGCGTTATTTCAGAACCCCAAAAGCGGATTTCATCAATATATGCAGACATTGAACTAAGGTATATAGTGTCAATTGTACCATTAGGATTATTCATATTATTTTTAGTTGCTAATAATATTCCATTTTTATAAAATTTAGCAACACCATTATTAAATGTAAATGCAAAATGTTGCCATTTACCAATTTCTATTGTTCCTGCAGGAAGAGAATCTTTCCCAAATCTAGTAGTAACATCTGTCCCAACATACATTGCTCCAAGTGAATTATTGTGAGCAACAAATTTACCCCATAGATTCCCTATTACGTTTGGGGTAACTAAAGAATATGGGTTAATCCACCATTCAACAGAATAAATATTTCCTGTATAATTTACAGGTATTTTTACTAACCCATTAATTATACTTTGTTCTTTTTTTACTAGAAGAGAACTCCTATTATTAAGAGCGTTAATAGATAAATATATTGAGTCTCCTTCTAGAATAGTAGTATCATTTTGAACAATATATACACTATCATTATTGTATAAGCTAATTATAGCTGGTTTTGTTTCTATGTAGCCATATTGATTTGTTATTCTACACTTATATGTTCCTGTATCAAATACTGCTATATTTAATTTATTGTATATACTGTCATTAGCTTCTGGTATTAACTCGTTATTTTTATACCAGCTAAAAGTTTTTGCTGTTTCACTTGTAGCTGATGCAAAAATATTTAAATTTCCCCCAACGCATATATATTGAGATGTTGGACTAACAAGCAAAATAGGCCTTTGATCTCTAACCCCAGTAAAATCTCCTTCAAAATTTAAATTGTTAATAGTTATAAACCCTCCCAAGCCATTTGTATCTCTAATTGCTATATTTAAATAAGTCCAAGAACTTATATAGTTTAGCCAATTCATTGTGTATTCATCTGATGATTCTGTAAATAAGGTATTAAAATCATTTGATGAGTAGTTGAATTTAGCATTGTATGTGCTGTAAACTAAACCATCAGATTTGTATACTTTCCAATATTTTTTTAATGTTTTATCTGGATTTATAGCATATGAATGAATAGAATCTGCAACATTGACTCCTATTGCCCCAATTGAGGATATATTATCAAAATTGATTTCTATTGGGCTATATTGAGTTAATGTTCCTATATGATAAATAAAATTTTGCACTCCGGTTTTATAATATTTCTTTACATTTCCTACCAGATATCCATTTGTATGGATGGATGTTGACGTATTCAAATAAATAAGAGTATCAATTACATTTGTGATTATTTTCCCATTTATGTAGTCAACGATGCCACTAACATTTATATTCCCATTTATGTATAGGTTCCCTGTATTTTTATTTATAGTAAGATTATTTAATGAATTACTTCCAACAAAAGTTCCGTTTATATATTGGTTACCATCACCATTAAAATATAAAGTTGAGTTACTTCCATACGAAGATATATTTCCTCCAGATATAAAGTTTACATCTCCTTTAATGTAGATTATATTGCTATTTAGACTATTATCTAATATTGGACCATTAATAGTTAGATTTTCGCAGATTGTAATATTATTTATAGGAAAAATTCTTTTGCCTGTCCCTGATAATATTAAAGTTTTTATAAACAAATGTCTGTCAGATATTTCATAATCAGTATTTCCTCCATATTCTATAGATCCTCCATTACAATTAAAAAAGTCGTCATAATTACCTGCAGGAAGAGCTCCAGTTTCAATATAAATATATCCTGAACCTTTTATATATCCAAAATTATGACCAAAAGTAATTCCTAAATTTAGGTGACCATTAATAGTAATATCTATAGTTTTTATATTAGATGTATTAATTGAAACAGTATCATTAGCACTTATTACAACCTTTGCTCCTTTTGGGCCTCCTATTGGAGGTGTTGGAGTCCATACAGAAGTATCTGACCATAGTCCTGTTTTTTTGGAATAATAAGTAATAATTTCATCCGAAAAAGCGGTATCAACACCTGCTGATATTTGTCCATAGAAATAATCAACATTATCACAAGTAAATGATACAATATCCGTACTTCTATTAACATCTCCATATCCATAACCTCTGTCAATATTTAAATCGGCTTTTATCCATTTAGAGCCATCAAATTTGGTTGCAACATAAGAACTTTCATATGTAGAATTTCCTAGCAAATTGTTATTATATTTAGTAAAATAGTATGCTGAGAAATTTGATAAATCCATACCTTCTATTTCCCAGTAGTATTTTAAAGCTAATTCCGGATATTTTATTGTCAGATTAGATTCATCAATAGGTTTTGCAATTATTTTTCCTGTAGAAGAATTTGCCGTAATATTAATTTCTAAAGGGGTATAGTATTCATTTGTTCCAAACGGGAAAATAAATGAAGTTGGCCCAATTCCAACTGTTTTTTCAATTCCAATATCTCCTAATGTCCCATTAGTTTTAATCATTGTTAAAGAATCAAAATTACCTGTAATTATTGCATTTTCAGATAAAGATAATTTTTCTCCACCTACATTAAAAATACCTTTAATTAACTTTAATGTGTCATTTATTTTTAAGCTATCAGTAACATATATCCCAAATTCATTGTTACACTCAATTTCTCCAAATTCTCCTCCACCTGAAACAAATTGACTATTTATACCATCAAACAGTAATCCTCCATTAGTTTTTATGCTTTTATGAATAGTTTTATTGTAGACATCTCCTTTTAAAATGATATTATTTCCATTATCAGAAAAAATTCCATTGTTTATATTTAATTTATTCGTTACTTCAATATCTGATGACAAATAGGTACTATCATTAGAGTTTATGTTTAAATTGTAAAATTTAATATTCCCAAAAAGCATTTTGCTATTATTGCTTTGTGAAATATTTTGATTATTACCATTAAAAGTTACTGTTGACACTCCTGATAATAATTGACCATTAATAGTAATATCTTTTTTTATAAACAAATTTAAATCATTGGTATTAAATATGGAATTACTATCAACAAGCAAAGAACCTGATAGTATTAGATTGTTTACTACTATTTTGCAGTTTGGAGAATTATAAGTTTTTACAACTAAACTTCCTAGCTCAACAGACGAATTTATATCTATATTTTGGTTAATAGGTGTTTCTACACTTCCTATTTCTATAATTGAATTATTACTTACATTAGAAATCGCAGGATTAATGTATAGAGGTGCAATTGTAGAGTTTGTTTGATTTCTAACTATTTTTAATACACCACCTGTAAATGTAAAATTACTTCCCATATTTAATATTTCAAATACACCTCTGCTACCATTTGGTGCAGATCTTTTTCCAAAAGTTGCAATTCCTCCTGTTTGTGTGTAATTTAAAATTCCTATTGAATTTGAAATATTCCTTCTTAATTGAGAGGAAACCTCAAGCACTCCCGATTCTGAAATTTCTAAAGAAGCATTACCAGAACCATAATATTCTATGTAATTATTAGCATCTACACCTGCATCAAGGATAACGTTTCCTGTACCTTTTACTGTCAATATTCCATCAAGCCCAATTCCTGCATTTGTTCCTGTAGTACGAATTATCCCTTTGTTTATAATTAACGCGCTATTATTAGGTATATTAAATGGATAAGTTATCACATTGTCACTACTTATGTTTATATCTATAGAATCGTGATCAATAATCAAAGTTCCTTTGTTTAATACAATTGATTTGTTTAGTCCTGAATTATTACCTAAAACGCGTAGTTTTGCGTTAATAATTACTTCATTTTGGAGTGAAGTCTTATCAACAATCAGTCTGTTTAAATTAATTAAATTTCCTTCATTACCAATATAATTAGTACTTGACAGATCATTTTGCAAGTTAGTCAGGAATAAGTCGCAGTTATTTCCTTTTGCTGAATATAGAATTATTCCATCTGTGCTATTTTCATTTGATATATTCTCATTTAAATAAATTGCATGATTCAGAGATGTAGTTAATCCTGTATTTTCAACGTATAAACGACCTTTTGCCCCTATCAAAATATTATTTACATAAATTTTTCTACTATATCCTGTTTCCCTAAAAATAAGCGAACCATATCTTGTCGAAGAACCTATTGTTAGGTTTCCAATACCATTATCACCTAATGTTATATCGCCATACACACTATTGTTTAAGTATGATACAGTATCAAATATTATAATATTTAGAGGATTAATGTTTATGTTAGGAAATGTTTTTATGCTTTTGCCTGTTAGCAATAGAGTAGGGTATTTATTTATAGTATTAGGTAAAGTATATTTTCCTGTATCTCCATAATATTCAAAATAATTATTTTCATTAAAATTTGTACCGTCAATATTATTAATAAAAGAAGTATAATCTGCATTAGGTAATATTGGAATAGCAATACGAAATGTTGAAACATTTGAACTGGTTCCAAATCCAATAATAGAACCAAATATATGCCCAGATGTTGTTCCTGCATCTAGTGTTCCTCCTTCTTTTATTTCAACCCTATTGGCAATATGGTTATTTTGTGTCATTAATATTTCATGTCCAGTTCCAATATACACAACACTTGCAGCTGTAGGAATGCTATTTGCTATAGAACCTGTATGGGATACATTTGACCATACTGTTGGATCTTCCCAATTCCCAGATTTAATTGAATAATAAGCAGGAATTGGATTAACAAATGCGGATGGTTCTCCTATTGTAAAGTCTCCACTTTTAAAACCTAAATTATTTGATGGTTGGTTAAATAGCACACTTGAATCTAAAAATGAGATATTGTCTCCAGACTCTAAAACCCAATTAGTTTCTCCTGATATTAATTTTGCTGGTTGATAAATTGATTGATTACCCACAACATCTGCATTATAAAAATTAAACATATAATTTACGGATGCTGTAGAGCCTTCAAAATTACTAGTTTCAATATTCCAATAATATTTTAGAGATTTTCCCGTAACGCTAACTCCATTGTGTTCACTATTTATTGCTAATACATTTAAATATTGAGGATTAACACCTGTAAGCCCAGAACTTATTATAAACTTAAATGGAGTATATTTCCCATTAACTCCTAATGGAATGAAGTAAGTCCCTGTACCCCAATTTTTTTTCATATTATATTTGATTCCTCTGTCTGTAATTAATCCATTTGAATAAATCATTTTATTAATTCCAAATTCACTTCCTGTAATTAATGTGTCTGTGGAAAATAGGTATTTATCAATAAATAAAGTTCCTTGAGTAAGAGTTATTCTGGAACTAAAATCTGACAATAGAGTTGCTCCACTTGTATTGTTTAATTCCATATGTGACATTTCTCCGTTTACAATGTCAAGCATTGACAATTTTTGATTTGTTGTACCATTTAAAATACATAAACCATAAGGGTTTATAATTTTTCCATTATTAACGAGTTTTCCCTGTAGTATAAAATTAAATGACGTGTCAACAACAAAAGTTCCATTATCAACAGTCAAATCTTTTTCTATTAATAAAGGTGCGTTACTTGTGTAACTTGACGGTATTCCATTAGCTTTAAAGTATAATATAGAATCTAAATTATTGTTTCCTGCCTTATCAATAAAGAGGTTGTAAAATTTTAATTGCTGATTGCTCTTATTCAATATTATTTTACCGCTGTTATTTCCTGAAAATATAGTATTATTTTGTCTTGCAAAATATTGAGCATTAGTATCATCTATTGTAAAGTTCCCTTTAATTGTTAATTTAAAATTAGCAGTATCATTAACATCAAGCAATGCATTATCTTCAATACTTAAATCATTTTCAATAATTAAATTTTTAAACAAAATAGCCTTTGCCTGATAATTAGCATCTCGTCTTTTAATTTTTAAATTCCAAAAATTAGTTGTACTGTAAATTGGACAATAATTATTGTAAGTTGTGGAGTTTGTGCCATTTATGTCAATAGTGATAGTACCGCCTGTAACACTATAGTTTCCTTCTGCAGAGCGGATGTCTATTCCATAAGGAAATGTTGATGAAATTGCATTAATTAAAAGTTCACCTCCGCTCATATTAAATACTCCCTCGCTCATTGGAATGCTAAAAATTGCAGAAGCTCCAATTTCTCCAGGTTCAGTAACACTTCCTCTAACTCTAACCAAACCTCCCGTTTGAATATATGATGCTACACTTCCTCCATCGTCGCCCATACGTAAAACTGCAACATCAACTTCTCCTCCATCTATTACTATTTCCCCTGAAATTGCGGGCCAATAAACTATACCTGCACTGTTTCTTGTCCCAAAGAATCCTGCACTAATTCTAAATCTTCCATAAAGAGAAAGTGCTTGATGACTACTACCTGTATTTACTCCTATGCTACCATTAGGAACTTGAGTCGTATTAGATGCAGTAGAATAAACTGTAACGTTATTATCAGCAATACAAAGACATGCATTGGCCCCGATTGCATAATCCCCATTTCCTGACACTGCATTTCCTTCAGATAAAGTAGGAATATAAATGCTTCCCATTAATTCTAATGTCCCATTTTTTATCCATAGGGCTTTTCTAACTTCGGGGTTAGAAATTGAAAAAGGAGCAGTTTCTATTCTCCCAACATTATTTGGTCCAAACAATTGAAAATAGTTAGAATTAATTGAGTTAATTGTTAATACAAATGTCCGGTCAATACCTTTGTCTATTACCAAATTATATAATGTGACATTATTATAAATATCAAAATGATTATTACTTTCTCCACTAAAAATTAGAGTTACAGCTCCTGTACTTGAAAATTGATTATATACAGGTGCTAGTTGGTTTGTTAACTTTATTATACCAAAATTTGTTATATTTCCAGAAACCCTTAATTGATGAAAAATCAAATGATAATTTCCTACGGATGGCATTGTGTTTGGAATGCTGTAAGAACCAATGGTATTTCCCGTTCCAACAATTATAGCACCCAAAGAATCAACATAAATGTTTTTTGCTACATTTACATTTAGAATATTAGAAGAGCTATTGTCATTTATTCTAAACTGTCCTTTTTTAATGGTTAAAGACCCATTTAATCTGTAATTTTGCAATAACGTTATTAAATAGTCTTTACTGTCAAGGTTTACAATAACATTGTTGAAATTTCGTTCAGTTGTTATGTTTATTGAATTTCCATAGTATTCAATAGTACCTCCTTCATTCGAAATAAAATCATCATAATTTGCATAAGGCATATAGTCCTGAGCTACTTTCAATTTGCCTTTTCCCCTAAATATAGAAAATGTATGATTGTTAGTTTTAGCTATGTCTAAGACTCCTCCATCTTTTATCTCCAATATTTTATTTTCTTTAAAATTTGTTGTCCCCAAACTTATTGTTCGTCCATTAAGAATTACTACAATATCATATTTTGATGTTGGACTTGTTGTTGGAGTGTAATTATTAGGATTATTTAAAACAGAACCTGACGGATCTAAAGTCCAGTTTGTATAATCATCCCAATGTCCAGACTTAAAACTAAACCATGTTTTGGGCACTATTCCTAATTTACCAATAGTATAATATCCTGTTTTTAACTTTGAGTTATCTAAGACAAATGTCAACTTATTTCCATCAATATATAATGGCGTAACAATGCTTGTGCATTGAGATGTTGTATTACTTCTATAAAGTAATGCATAATCATATGGGTTTCCGATTTCCACATTAGCTTCAGCAAAATCAAAAGTCATTTTAGCCGACATATTCCCTCCATCAACTACATTATTAGCGGTTCTGCATACATACCATTCTTTTGCCCACCTTGAAGCTATATCTGAATCTATATTTGCATTAGTATCATTAAAAGATAGTCCATTATTAGCAGCCAAAACAAATTCTTTTGTTTGATCAAAAGAGTTTTCATTCTCTTCCAAATACATTCCATCTCCATTTCCTGATGTTTTAGAATGTTTATCCTTGCCATCAATTGTACCTACACCAATTAAATTATTAGTATAAACAACATTATTATTAACAAATAAATCATCAGTAGAAACTCGTCTTGCTATATTGTATTTTTCTCCTAGATAATTTTCAATAATTAACCTTTGAGAATTATTAATATTTGTAGTATAAACAATTAATTCCGCAATATCAACATTGTAATAAGTATACGAACTCCCATTGTTAGTACTTAAAGCTCCCAATCGGCCATTATTATTGCTAATTAATAAAGTCCCGTTAGTGTTTGATGCTAATTGAGATGAATTTGCAAACACATAAGTATTAGCATTACTTTTTATTCCTGTGATAATTCTAAAAAGATTGGAGGCAAAATAGTTTCTAACATATCCACTTAAATTATTGTTATATTGTGAAAGCATCATATTGTTGTTGTCAGAAAAACCAAAATATAGGTTAGAATTACTGACGTTTGAAGTTCCTCCCATTATATATTTTGTCCCTGTACTTCTTTTTTGTGCCACAGCAATAAGAGTGTATTTCGTATTTGCAAGTAATGTGCTTGGGTATGTCATAAAATCGTTAGAACCATCAAATCTGGCTACAGGTTTTTCTGCAATTATATTTGTTGTGAATGTAGGCCTGTTTGCTGTTGTTGGTTGTAATGCGTGGTTTGTATTTCCCGATAAATCAAGTAACGTATCTATTGTTTGGCCATTTAATTTTAGCAATTTACTTACGTCATACCATATAATGTTTTTAGGCAAATCATTAGCTCCATTATAATTCCCAACACCAGCTGGCCCATTTTGCCCAAAGGAAAAACATGCAAAAACTGATAAAAGGATTATTATATATTTTGCTTTTTTGTTCATCTATTTTTTTGACACAATTAAATTAATATAGTTGCCAATATTTTTTCGTATTTTTTGTATTATTTTAAAAATACAAGCATTTTTTTTAACAAAAGTAATAAAATTTTAAGTGTTTGTCAATAGCTATTTAGTATAAAAATATATTTTTGTCATTTTTTATGGACACATTTTGTATACCGCTACTGTATAGTTCGTAGCCACATTTAGTATACTGCAACTTGTATTAGCGTTTTTTCTTAAATAACTATTATATTATTTTTAAAGTCTATATTATAAAGAAAAACTTTACTTAAAAATAAATTTAGTGCATCAAACGAGTTATATAAATTAATCAATAACTTAATGTACGAAAGAGTCATATGGAAAAATCACAAATAAGCCCCCTAAAAAACAACTATAATCAAATATACAACATCCCCGAAGGATGTTATATAAAATTCTGGTAAATATTATCCCAGATTGTCCATTAGATAAACACCTTTAACGTTTTTTTTAATTTTCTAATATACGGCCATTAGCATATTTGTTTTGGAAATAGCTAGAAATTATAGTTATAAATAGTCGTCAATCTTTTATTTTGCTTTGTTTTTTGATTGTTAAATTTATTGATACATAGCAATATAATTTATAGAATAAAATATAAAGCATAGAGTTGGTTTAGTTATTAAAAAAACATAACCAATTTTATCATATTGTTTCATTTTAGTTAATATACTGATAATTAAAATTAAAGGTGTATATTCTTTAAAATAACGAAAAATAAATATGATTTAATTTGAATGATTAATCATTTGATTATTAACATAAAACATGATTTCAAGGTTGATTATTCAGAGTTAAAGGTGAGGTTAAAGTACTCTATATGTGCTTTATATGTGCTCTATATGAACTGTATATGTGCTTTATATGTGCTCTATATCAAAAATTGATTTTGATTAAATCAAAAAAAAAGTTATTAGCTCATCTTATTTAATTTTAAAAGCATTATTGACCAAAAGAAAAACTTACTTTTTTATTGATTATAAAAATTAGAATTTACGAATAATTTAGGACAAGCAAATTGATATTAAAAAATTTCTAATGGACGATTTGGGATAATTGCACCTTTCTCAAGGTCTTATATTACTACTTCTTATTCCTTAGAACTATTAAAGAGAGCGTTTTGCTGTTGCTTCAAAAACAAAAGGACTTTATTGCTTATTAGTGATTTATTTTTTTACAATCTTTACAAACTTAAATGTTTTTTCATTTTTAAGTTTTAATATATAAACTCCTGAAGAGAAATCGCTTGTTTCTATAGTAGTGTTGCCTAGAAAGCTTTTTTGATAAATAGTTTGACCTTGAACGTTTATTATTTCAAAACTGGTTATTTTATCGTTATTTTTTGTGTCAATAGTTAATTTGTTTGAAAATGGATTAGGATAAACATTTAATAATTGATTATTATTTTCAGCCTCTTCAATATTTGTTATATAAATAAAAAAATCTTTCCATTGATTGGCTACTCTGTAAGCATCAATACTTTCAGCTGGCACATATAAAGGTATTGTTTTAGGCACATTGAAAAAAACATCTGCGCCTAAAGCTGGTGGTGTTATAGCATTACAAGTTATAGATGTTAAGCCAGTGCAATGAGCAAAGGCTCCAGCTTCAATTATTGCAACGGAATCAGGTATTGTAATGGATGTTAAGCCAATGCATCCAGCAAAAGCCCCTTGTCCAATTATTGTAATTGAATCAGGAATTTTAATGGATGTTAAACTTTCGCAATATTTAAAAGCTTCTTCTTCAATACTTTTAACTAGGGGAGGAATTGATACAGATGTTAAACTACTGCAATTGAAAAAAACACCATCTCCAATTGTTGTAACTGAATTATGCAATGTAATGGATGATAAACTAGTGCAACCTGCAAACACCCAATCTCCTATTGTTGTAACTAAATCAGGTATTGTAATGGATGTTAAGCCTGTACAACCATAAAAAGCACAACTTGCAATTATTTTAACTGAATCAGGTATTGCAATTGATGTTAAACCAGTGCATCTGGAAAATGCAGCATATCCAATTTCTGTAACTGAATTAGAAATTGTAATTGATGTTAAGCTATAGCAATTATAAAATACATTAGATTCAATTAATGTAACTGTGTTAGGAATTGTAATTGATGTTAAGCTTGTGCAATTATAAAAAGTATTAGATCCAATTGTTTTAACAGAATCAGGCATTTTAATTGATTTTAAACTTGTGCAATTATAAAAAGTGTTATCTCTAATTGTTTTAACTGTATTAGGGATTATAATAGATGTTAAAGCAGTGCAATTAGAAAATGCACTTATTTCAATTGTTGTGACCAAATCAGGCAGTGTAATAGATGATAAACTTGTGCAATTAGAAAAAGTGCTTATTTCAATTGATGTAACTGAATTAGGTATTGCAATAGATGTTAATCTAGTACATCCATCAAAAGCATAATCACCAATTGATGTAACTGAATTAGGTATTATTATAGATGTTAAACCAGTGCAACCAGCAAAAGCACTTATTTTAATTGATGTGACAGAATCAGGCAGTGTAATAGATGTTAAATCAGTGCAACCAGCAAAAGCATAAGCACCAATTGCTGCAACCGAATAAGTTTTATTATCATAATTAACCATATCAGGGATTGTAATATTTCCAGAATATTTTGGTGATTTACTTTTTACTTCTACACTGTAAGGTTCTGTTGCCGATGTAATATTATAAACAATATCCCCAAATTCAAAACTTTGTGCTAATAAAGAATTTATAGCAAACAAAGCAAAGAGAAGAAACAGCAATTTTTTTTTCATAATCTTAATTAATGGGGCTTTAAAAAAGCAATATTCTTTTCATTTTTTTTAATGTTATTAATTACAAAGGTATAATTTATTTTGAAATTTAAAATTAAGATTCAAGAGGAATTGAAAGCAAATTAACGCTTTAATTAATTGTTAATACAAATAGCTCTAAAGTTTTATCTTAGATTTAGAATTGCTTTTTAATTTGGAGGATGTTATTTTATTATTATATTTGCTAATAAAATATCACCTGAATGAAACTTGCAATCATTTCCGATATACACGAAGATATTATAAGCTTGCAAAAGGCTATGAATTTATGTGATAAAATGAGGTGTGATGATATTATATGCCTTGGAGATATTGTTGGATATTGTAAGCCTTTTTATAATTTTGACGATACACGCAATGCAAATGCTGTAGTAAATCTCGTGAAACAGCATTGCAGCATAGTGGTTTCGGGTAATCATGATATGCACGCAATAAAAAAGAAATGCAAAACGAACGACTATGATGTCTGGGATTACGAAGGCGAAATGGATGCAATGATTAATAGCTCTTCAATTGAATATTTAGATAAACTACCCGAATACATTGTAAAAGAATTTGATGGAATAAACATGTTATTTTCGCATTTTGTTTATCCAAATACAACAGGCTGCTTTAAATATATTCCCAAAAGCATTAAAGATATTAAGCAACATTATGAATTTATGCATGACAATAACTGCCAAATAAGCTTTTGCGGTCATTTGCATACTCAGAATACTTTAATTGGAAAAGAAAAAGGCATGATGTCTTTTATGGGAATTCCTTTTATGTCTGACTGGAGAAGTAAAATTAAATTAAATAAAAATGACAGGCAGAGCATAGTTTTGCGACCTTTAGTTAGAACCGATAAGCCTCATTTGAAAAATGGATTTGAAGATATTTTTTTAAATAATAATTTTTATTCTAATGGTTTTATTATATTTGATACTGAAAGTTTTGAATTAAAAATCATTCCAATAAATTAAATAATAAAACGCCATGTTAGCTAAAAAGAATAAAAACAGCTTTTCAATAAAAATAATATTGCCAACGCTTATTACCGTTATTTTATTTATTTCAACTATATTCTTCGTTGTTATTCCCCGATACAAGGCGAATATTATAGGCAAACAGGAAATGATTAAAGAGCTAACAAACTCGGCTTGCAGTATTCTTGCTAAATATGAAAATGATGAGAGAAATGGGCTCCTCTCTAAAGAAGAAGCCCAACAAACAGCTATTTCACGTATTCAATATCTGAGATATGGCCAGAATAATAAAGACTATTTCTGGATAACAAACATGCAGCCTGTAATGATTATGCACCCTTACAGACCTGATTTAAACGGGCAAGACTTGTCAGACTTTAAGGATGAACATGGGAAGAAATTATTTGTTGAATTTGCTAATGTTGTGCAGCAAGGCTTTGTTGAATACATGTGGCAATGGAAAGATGACACATCGCATATTGTTCCCAAACTGTCTTTTGTTAAAGGATTTAAACCATGGGGTTGGATTATAGGAACAGGAGTATATATAGAAGATGTTCGCACAGAAATAGCTTCTCTAACAAGAAATCTTATTATAATATCCATTAGTATTGCCATAATAATGGCTCTTCTATTGTTTTTTATTACCCATCAAAGTCTAAAAATAGAAAAAGAAAAACTTCTTGCCGAACAAAAGCTTAAAGAATCACGCGAAAAATACAAAACGCTTGTCAAAGCTTCAACTGAAGGAATTTTATTATTACATGATAATAAAATTGCTTTTGCAAATAATACTATTCAAAAAATGCTAAACTATGATTATAAAGAACTTTTAAATAAACATATTGATGAAATTATTGAAAACATTAATCTAGATATGATTGATGATAATAGTCCTAGTCTATTTATGATTAAAACAAAAGAAAATTGTTTTATAAAAGTTAAAATTTCGGCACAACCAATGACATTGGAAGGTAAAAAAGGCAAAATACTTACAATTAAAGAGATTACGAAAGAAATTACTGATAACAAACTAGCAAATAATGAGGAAATTAATAATAAATTACTCGAAGAGCTACAAGCAAACGAAATTATATATTATCAAGTTAGCAAAAACATAATGCAACAGTTGGTTGTTTGCGATTTAAATGTAACAATAGAAAATTCAATAAAATTAATGAATCGACACCAAACAGATACATTGGTTATCACCAAAGAGGAAAATGATTTCATTGGATTTGTTAATAGAGATGATATTACTCGAAACTTGTTTGTCGAAAATGCAAACATGAATAATCCAATCTTTAGCATAATGAACGCCCCACTAAAAACTATTTATAAAAACCAACCAATATATCAAATAATAGATCTTATTGCAAAAACTAAAGGACAATCAATAGCTGTAAAAGATTTTGAAAACAAAATAATTGGAGTTATTACGGCAAATGATTTAAACAAACTACATGAAAACATATATAGACGCGTAATAACACAAATATATGAAGCAACAACCTTTGCCGAACTAAAAGAACTTTATGTTAAATTATATGCCTTTTTGAGACCAATTATAGAAAGCTATGCAGACGTTCGCATCCCATTGAACCTTACTTCCGCGATTGCGGATGCAATTAATAAAAGAGTAATTGAACTAACAATAGAGGATATGGGCAAACCTCCCGTAGCATTCTCGTTTATAGCACTTGGCAGCGTTGGGCGACAAGAGCAAACCTTTGTTACAGACCAAGACAACGCAATCATTTTTGAAGATGCAGAAACTAATACTGGCAATGAAGAATTGAAAAAGTATTTCTTAAAGATGGGAGAAAATATTTGTACCGCACTAGACCTTATCGGTTATAAGTTTTGTAATGGGAATATTATGGCAATGAATCCACAATGGTGTATGCCCATGAGTACATGGAAAGAATATTTTCACAAATGGATAATAGAACCTACCCCAGACAATCTACTTGAAGTATCAATATTCTTTGATTTTAGATTTGTTTATGGTAGTCAATCTATTGAGCAAGAACTAAAAAACCATTTGTATCATCTAATAAAAGATAAATCTCTTTTTTTCTATCATCTTGCAGTAAATGCTTCATACTATAAAGTGCCCCTTAATGTTCTTGGAAAAATAATTACAGAAACTACAGGGAAACAAGAAGAAACGTTCAATATAAAAAATGCAATTACACCATTAGTAATGCTTGCACGAATTTATGCTCTAAAAAATAATATCAATATTTCAAATACAATTGAACGAATTGAAGCACTTAAAGCAACTAAAGCAATCAATGCAGAATTATATTCTGAAATAAATTACTCTTATAATTTTTTGATGAACCTGCGTCTGAGAAATCAAATAGAAAATATAAAAAATGGAGACTCTCCAGATAATGATATAAACTATAATAATCTGCTAGCTGTAGAACAAGTTATTCTCAAAAAAATACTATCGCAAATATCTGGCTACCAAAACATACTTAATATTGAGTTTAAAGGAATAATAGGGAATTAAACTATTCTTTTTTAATCCTTTTTATTTCTATCAGGAGGAAATAGTTTTTCTATAATAGACCTGTCTTCTGGAGGCTTACCCATAAGAACATTAAAATTGCTACGTGCCGTGAAGTTATCTTTCCATAGAGTTATTGCCTTCTCATAACTAATTAATGCTTCTTGTTGCTTATATTGATGCCTTTGAATAATTCCTAAATTAGTATAACTTACAGATAAACGACGAGGAGTTTCCATTTTAGCAAATATAATATCATCTACCCTTTTTTTTATAATAGCTTCAATGTCTTTTCCCTCAAAATTCACCTTGTCTTTTCTAAATGCACTTGCAACAAAGCTTTGTATTTCTTCTTTATTTAATTTACCAACGGAATCTATCCATTGCTCATAAATTGATATGCTCTTAGTTATGTTTTCAAATGCAAGCTTTAAAAGATTCTCTTTTTCTTCTTTGCTAATAAGACTATCATAAAGTGTCATTGATAAAAAAACTGAAGCTCTATTGTTGAATAAAAGTCCAAATTCAAAAGAGCCTTCATAACCCAAAGCGTTATCATAAATATTATAAACAGTATCAATAAGTGGCAATGCTTCAGAATATTTCCTTGCTTTCATCAAATTATCAAATTTATCAAGTTTAATTCTGCCACTAATCACTCTTTGATCTTCAGACTTGTTAACATGATCATAATAAAAATAAGCAATCGAAAACCCAATTATAATCATTGCAAAAATAAACATAGCTACAATTTTAGCTTGCTTTGATAATTTGAAAAATTTAAGCATCTGTTTTTTTAAATTTTATTTATAAAGAAAAGAGTCTGCAACAAACTTGATGCAGACTCTTTCTATGTTTTATTAAAATAAATATTATATGTTAAGAATGAACTTGTTCTATTAAGAATTTTTTTATCTCTACAGGAGTTTCCTTTGTGAATTTAGAAACAATAATATTTGTAATTATTGAAAGCGGCGCCCCCAACCATGCAAAATACCATACATTTAACCAATAAGAAACAAACTCTTGACCTGGCAAACTACCACCACTTTTGTCAACTATGAAATACGTTAAAGAAAATAATGAAATAGCAATGCCTACAAACATTCCTGCTGTTCCTCCAGCCTTATTTGATCCACTCCACCATATTCCAAGTAAGAATAATGGAAATATTGTGCATGCAGCCATAGAAAAAGCAACAGCAACTAGTTGAGCTATCATTCCTAAATTTAGTAATGCAACAATGCCAACAGTAACACCCATCAATATAGTACCAAAACGTGCCATACTTAATTGTGCTTGTGGAGAAGCTTGAGGATTGATTATTTTTACATATATGTCATGAGAAAAAGCGGAAGAACCAGCAACAAGCAAGCCAGATATAGTGGAAAAAGCAGAAGCAATAGCTCCTGATGCTAATAACCCCACAATTAACGGATTTAACTCTCCTAACTGAGCTGTGTAAACAACAATAGCATCAGAAGCCAGATTTCCTACTTCAGGATTTGAAGATAATATTTTACCAAAAGCAGAATATATAGGTGTACTCCAATATAACAAACTTATAAAAAATAATCCCCATACACATGATAATCTAGCATCTTTAATTGTTGGTGTTATATAAAATCTTGAAAGCACATGTGGTAACCCAGCTGTTCCTAACATAAGAGAAAAACATATTGCCATCCATTGAAATGAAGTACTTCCTATTGAAGGATCCCAAGGCATTGCAAACTCAGGACTTGGGACTATTGAAGCAGAATGTCCATAAGCATTTAACAAAGCTACACCATTAGAAATGTTTGGAGCGGGTATTCCTTGCACTATATCTGTCACAATTATTCCATATCCAAACTGCGGTAATAACCAAAAATAATCAAATTTGTATGTAAGTAAAAAAGTTGGAATTAAAAATGCAATTATCGCAATAATATATTGAACAACCATATTTTTTGTTGCCCCAATCATTCCAGAAAGCATTGTGTATCCAATTACAATAGACGCCCCAATTATTACTGACCATGAATAGTTGATTCCAAGTATCCATTTAAACATTAATCCGACTCCTCCAAATTGACCAACACAATAAGCAAATGATATTAATATTGTAAATGCAGCACTAGTGCCTCTTAATGTTTGAGAATAGTATCTGTCACCAATAAAATCAGGAGCTGTAAATTTGCCATATTTTCTAATTTGCCCTGCCATAAGTACCATAAGTAAAACATAACCTCCTGTCCAACCTACAACATAAGCAAGACCATTATATCCTGTGCCATACATAACTCCTGCTAAACCTAAAAAAGATGCTGCACTCATCCAGTTCGCACCTATTGCCATACCAGAACTAACAACTGAAATTTTTCTACCAGCCGCAAAATAATCAGTAGTATCTTTTGCTCTATATATAACCCCTACTAAAATAAACGTTGCTAACATAGCTATTAATATAATTGCAGGCCATAGCTTAAAACTACCTTCTAATTGAGTTAAATTGCCTGCTTCAGCTAAAAAAGGCAATACTAATAAAATTATTATTGGAATAATTATTTTTTTCATATAATATCTAATGATTTAATTGTTAATATTGTTATTCTACTATTGAGTGTTTTTTATTCAATTGCTCAATTCTAATACTATAAAAAAGGCACAACAGAACAAATAGTATCAAAAGAAATTCTGCAGTATAAAAATAATGAAATGGAAAACCAAGGAACTTCATATCTGTAAGAAACGATTGGTTATGTGTTAAATACAATTTCATTATTTTTGGCAACTCTTCAATATCTTCCGAAGTAAGCATTTTATTTTCAATATTCAAACAATAAGGAATTATTGATGCAGAAATCTCTGTTGAAGAAATTCCAATTTTACTTCCAACAGCTAAATTAATTGCTTCTTTTGTTTTGACTAACGAACTCTGTAACTGAGTATATTCTAAATCATTTGCTTTTCCTAACTTTTCTCTTGCACTTTTTAAATTTTTTACATATCCTGATAACAAATTTTTGCTGGTACTATCAATCATATCAAATACAATCCAAGTTATTGCATTATCAAGTACTATCTTATTTTCCTTTTTTAATACAGACTTTCCTTCAACCATTATTAATGATTTAATAAATACCTGCTTTTCTTCTAATGTTGCATTGCCTGTTTTAACATTATCCCAAACAGATTCAAAATTTACTAATGTTTTTTCAGGTGTAGGTTTTTCCAATACCATCAATAGTATTTGAAACCCAAAAACTGCTAAAGCCCAAATTATCACTATCATGATAATGAGATTTTTGTTTTCTCTGCCATATTCACTGACAGGTTTAAACAAACTAAAATTATACTCTTTGTTTTTTGTTTGCACTTTTTAGCTCCTTTTTTTTAATGATTATAAATAATATTTATTACAAAGTATTAAGAAGCAAAATTAGAATAATTCTATTTTATAAACAAATTAATTTACAAATAAAACACACAATTAAACTAAAATAATTGACAATCAATTATTTTAGTTTAAAAATATTTTCTATTATGATTAATGACTATTATATTTTTATATGTAAATATAATTCAAAAAATAGTGTAAATTTGCATAAATTATTAAAAAAATAAGAACAAAAAAAATTACACTATTATTCGTTAATGGGTCTTTTTTTTTACACCATTATACAAACAGCAAGTTTATGGATGACTATATTAAGTATACCCCTAATACAAGCATCCATAAAAATGCCTCCAATAATGATTCAAGAGTCTATTTATTGTTATTTTTTGTGAGATGTACCTATTGGTAATAATTCTTTATTGTATAACTCGTTAAGGATTTGAGCTAAAGAAGTATATAAAGCCCCTAATCCACAAAGTATTCCCACATAACCTGAGAATATTTTAATTGGAGCTGATTCATAGTAATCACTTAGTGCTAAACCAAAGAATAATACAACAAGTAAAGAAAAAACTACTTGAAGTGCTTTGTTTATTCTAAAAGTACCAATAAGCATCCCAGTTGAAAATAATCCCCAAACAAATAAGTAAGCAGCCATTTCAATATTATCAGGTTTTGAACCAAGCCCTTTAGCTGGCATTAAAATTAGAGCGACAAGAGAGATCCAAAAGAAACCATAAGCAACAAATGCCGTCATTCCAAATGTGTTATTTTTCTTAAATTCTAAAATACCTGCAATAACTTGAGCTAAGCCTCCAACAAATATTCCCATTGATAATATCATAGATGTCAAACCAATTGAACCTATGTTGTGAATATTTAATAAAATTGTAGTTAAACCAAATCCCAAAAGTCCTAATGGAGCTGGGTTTGCATTTTTATCCACTATTGTCATCATTTTGTTTTCGAGTGTTGTCATTTTTGTGTTTTAATTAAAAAAAATGCAAAGGTATTAAAATAACTACTTGATAAAACAAAATTAACATTTTAAATTACACTTTTTTATTTATATAATTATATTTATTTCTCATATAAATTAACTAAAAATATTATTTCATACTATATTTCGCAATAATATTGATAATTAAGAAAAATAATCCGTTAAAATACGTTTACTCTATACGCTAACAGTAGCACAAAGATATTCATGTTATTTTTTTTTTGAAAACCTACTTTTAGAACAAAACACTTTCTGCTCTTTGTTATATTGGACAACAAGGATTATTTTAATGAATATAAACAATTCTAAGCAATATTTTAATTTATAATAATAATATTACTAATATTGCATCCTTAAATTTAAAGCTACAATGAATAATTTTTTAGTAAGGTTAATTTTACGCTATAGAATTGCAAATATTATAGTTATTTCTATACTGACTTTAATTATGTTATATTTTGCACTAAGAGTGCAATTATCATATGAATTAGTGCAATTACTACCATCTACAGATCAAGCAAGCATTGATTACTCTGAATTTAAAAAGAAATTTGGTGAAGACGGGAACATTTTCGTTGTGGGTATTGATTCAAAAAAAATATACGAACTCAACGCTTTTAATGATTGGTATGATTTAAGTTATAAAATAAAAAAGATTGAAGGAGTTGAAGAAATTGTATCTATTTCAAAAGCATATAATGTTATAAAAAATAGTGAATTAAAAAAATTTGAATTTATACCTATAATTCAAAACAAACCACAATCACAAAAGGAATTAGATAGTTTGGTTAAAATATTAGAAAGCATTCCATTATATGACGGAACAATACTTAATAAAGCTAGTAAGGCCACACTAATGCTTATAACTTTAGACAAAAAAAAATTAAATACAAAAAATAGAGTAGAGTTAATATATTCAATAAAAAAGAATTTTGATGAATTTTCAAGAAAAAATGACATAAAAATTCACTATTCAGGATTACCTTATATTAGAACTATTGTATCAAAAAAAGTAGAAGATGAATTAAAAATATTTTTAGTATTATCCATACTTATAACGTCATTAATTCTGTATTTAATTTTTAGATCTTTTAAATCAGTACTATTCTCAATGCTCATACTATGTATAGGTGTTATATGGGTGTTAGGAACTTTAGGATTATTTGAATATAAAATAACTATGCTTACAGCAATAATTCCTTCAATGATAATACTTATTGGTGTGGAAAATTGTATTTTTCTATTAAACAAATACCATATAGAAATACGCAAGCATAATAACAAAATTAAAGCATTAAAAGATGTTATACAAAGGATGAGTAAGGTTACTCTAATAACAAATGCAACAACTGCCGTAGGTTTCTTTTCTTTTGCTTTTACACATAGCCAAGTTTTAGTGGAATTTGGCATTATTGCATCTTTGAACATAATGTTAGTATATGTGTTGACTTTGTTTTTAATACCTATAATATATAGTTTTTTACCAAATCCTAAAGAAAAACATACAAAACATTTAGAAAACAATCGTATTTTAAAGGTTATTGATGTTACATTAGAATACATTTTAAACAAAAGGACATGGATATACTCTATATTTGCGATATTAATAATTATAGGAGCAATTGGAGCTACAAAACTTACTACTACAGGAAGCTTAGTTGATGACATCCCACATAATGATCCAATATATAAAGATTTGTTATTTTTTGAAAAACACTTCAAAGGGATAATGCCTTTTGAAATATCTATAGATACTAAGAAAAAAAATGGGGTAATGAATCTGCGAACAATCAAAAATATTCAACGTTTGCAAGATACATTAAAAAATTATCCAGAATTAGCCAAACCTCTTTCTGTGGCAGAAGTATTAAAATTTGTTACACAATCCTATTTCAATGGCAACCCCGACAATTACCGTGTTCCATCAAATAATGAAGCTTCATTTATACTAAGTTACATTCCAAAGGAAAACAATAGTAATAATATATTGCACTCTTTTCTGGATAGTAATAAACAAGTAACAAGGATTAGTATTCAGATGGCTAATATTGGGACAAAAGATATAAAGAGAATAAAAGATGATTTACAACCCAAAATAGATTCTATATTTAAGCCAGACAAATATAATGTAAAAATTACAGGCACAAGTATTGTGTTTTTAAAAGGGACAGAATATATGATTAGTAATTTAATGGAAGGCATGATATTAACATTAATAATCATAACAATAATGATATCCATGTTATTCAGGTCATATAAAATGGTGTTAGTTGTAATAATAACAAATCTTATACCTCAAATATGCACAGCAGGAATGATGGGATACTTAGGAATAACAATCAAACCATCAACAATATTAATTTTTAGTATCTCTTATTGTCTTTCGATTGACAATGACATTAATTTTTTGATGAAATATAGGCATGAATTAAAAAGAACTAAAGGTTTGGCAAGTATAGTTGACCTGATTATTTCAACAATGAAAGAAGCTGGGCATAGTGTCCTTTCTACAGCTTTTGTGTTAGTATTAGGTTTTTCTATATTTATAGCATCTAGTTTTGGAGGTACTGTTGCATTAGGTTTATTAATTTCATTTACATTATTTGTTGCAATGTTTGTAAATATGCTATTGCTACCAAGTCTAATTTTAACTTTTAACAAATCAATTATTACTAAAACATTTAAAGAAGAAGCTGTTGATTTGGAAGATGAAATTGAAGACGATGATGATATTAATAGCGATGATGATATTAATAAAATATAACACAGACTACAACAGGCACTCTGAAATTGTAATATAAAATTGTTTTATAATTTACAATTATTTGTTTCCCCAGTTTTCTCTATCTAAGTTTCTATAATTGATTGCTTCTGCTATGTGATGCGATGCAATATTTTCAGTTTGTTCTATATCTGCAATAGTACGAGCCACCTTTAATATTCGGTCATAAGCTCTTGCTGATAATTTTAATCTTTCTGTAGCAACTCTTAAAAGGTCAATGCAAGATTGGTCTAGGTTACAATATTTATCCATTAAAGAAGTTGTAATTTGAGCATTACAATATATATGCTTATTATTTTTGTAGCGTTCGCTTTGTATCTGTCTTGCTTTAATCACGCGCTCTCTAATTACCTGACTAGTTTCCCCAACTCGGTTTTTTATTGTTAAATCATTAAAGGATACAGGAGTCACCTCTATTTGAATATCAATCCTATCAAGCAGTGGACCTGATATTTTATTAAGGTATCTTTGTATGCTACCAGGAGGACAAAGGCATTGTTTTTCTGGATGATTATAAAAACCACATGGGCAAGGGTTCATCGAAGCAACCATCATAAAACTTGCAGGATATTCAACACTAAATCTAGCTCTTGATATGGTAACAATACGTTCTTCTAAAGGTTGTCGTAGCACTTCTAATACAGTACGTTTAAACTCTGGCAGCTCATCTAAGAAAAGAACTCCATTATGAGCCAATGATATTTCTCCTGGTTGGGGAAATGTACCTCCACCAACTAATGCTATATCACTAATTGTATGATGAGGATAACGAAATGGTCGTAAAGAAACTAATGATGAATTTCGTAATAGCTTTCCTGCTACAGAGTGTATTTTTGTAGTTTCTAATGCTTCGCTAAGTGTTAAAGGAGGTAATATAGAAGGCAATCTTTTAGCAAGCATTGTTTTTCCTGAACCAGGAGGTCCTATCATAATAATATTATGCCCTCCAGCAGCTGCAATTTCTAAAGCCCGTTTAATATTTTCCTGTCCTTTAACATCTGCAAAATCATGTTCAAAACTATATTGGTTTTTAGAAAATTCTTCACGAGGATTTGTTATTGTTGGAATTAAAGCGATGTCATTATTTAAGAAATCAACTATTTGCTTAATATTTTCTACACCATACACATCGAAATCACTAACTATAGATGCTTCTTTTGCATTCATAGCAGGAAGAATAAATCCTTTAAATCCTGCTTTTTTCGCTTCAATAGCTATTGGCAACACTCCTTTTATTGGTTGTAAACTCCCATCCAAAGACAACTCGCCCATTATAATGTAATCAGAAATCTTATCTTTATTAATCATTTCTGATGCGGCTAATATACCAATAGCAATAGGCGTATCATAAGCAGAACCTTCTTTTTTCACATCGGCAGGAGCCATATTTATTACTATTTTTTTGCCAGGTATTCTATATCCACAATTTTTCATTGCAGTATAAATTCTTTTTTGGCTTTCTTTTACTGCGGTATCAGGCAATCCAACAAGATAGAAATTAATACCTTGGTCAACATTTACTTCTATAGTAATAGTAGTAGCGTTAACTCCAAACACTGCACTACCATATGTTTTTACAAGCATACACCCTCCTTTTATTATTTATTCAAAAGCAATTTTATTAATATAAAACACTCTCTTTCTTTTATTATTAGAAAATTGTTTAGTCGTTATATATTGTATTCCGTAAGCGACAAAAAAAGATTTATACCAATGTTTTATATTTGATCCATCTTCTCCAACAATCTTATCATCCTTATTGAGAGTAGCAATCTTTGTATATTTTTTATTTGAAATATTAACATCCTTATTAATTATTTTGGATGCTATCTGCCCTTCATTAGAATAAACAAGAAGAATATCATTATCATCTTGAAGAGAGCTAATGTGAGATTCTTTATTATATGTTAATATTTCCCCCATTTCTATTCCATTTTCCCATAAAATACTTCCATCATAAGAGTTTAATTTACAAATAAAAGCATTAGTATATCTATATCCATCAAATACATTATAAGAAGAATTAATAGGTCGGCCATAATAATCAAAAGTAGTATAATTTACAGTATGATATTCTGGATAAAATTCCTCAAATAGCAATGTAACATTATCTTTATTATCCTTTATTATATCATGAAAAAGAAAAAAAGTACCTATTTCGGGATCATTTCCTCTGTTTTTTTGTTTTTTTATGTATTTACTAACTTTTATTGAATCTTTTGAATTAAGAATTCTAAACGATGTTTTTAAGTCAAAAAAATTATAAAATTTAATTAATTTTAAAGAATTATTTTTAATATTAGCAATAAAGAATCCTATATTTTGCTGATTTTCGGTAGTTATTTGATTAGAATTATTACCATATGTTCCAGCAATTATAGTAATTGAATCGTTTAATGACAATACATCAGCCGAACTAATAATTTTTTTTATATTATTATTTTTTTCTGTTTTGTTTAGCGTTATTTCTAATACTTTATCATTGTTTAAATCTACCTTTTTGTAAGTAGTTGTCACTAATCCGTTTTTTTCCCTTTCTGTTATAATTAAATGTAAATTATCGCCTTCTACTTTCTCTGTTATTATTGTACCTTTTTTAATGTTTCCATTTCGAATTAGTTCTTTGATATTTTTGCTTGTTATATTAAAAGAAGCGGCATATGGTTTATTATCAATTATATCTATACCGAATATAAGTGGAACTATTGTTAACTTGAGTAATGTATTGTAAATTACTTTTTTGGCACTTGGAATAGTATGACCAGAAATATAAAGAGTGTCTGATTTTATATTTATAAATTTTGGGAGAACTAATGCATTTATAATTATGTCTTCTTTTGTATATTCACCACTGTTTTTTGAAAATTTAAATAATATTAAAGACAATTTATTCTTGCTTTTTAAATCTTTAGATATTACATAAATAACTTCTTTTTCATCAATTATATTAATCAATTCTATTTTATTTTTATATATTATAGTTTTATTCCATAAAGAGTTTAACTCTTCATCTAATAATCTGATACTAAATGTTTCATTAGCATTTTCTTCTGCTGAATAAATAATAACTTTTTTATCTTCGGTAAGTTTTACCTCATAATTAAACTTGTCATCAACATTTTGCTCATATCTTATTGGTAAGTATTGAGCATGAATGTTTAATAGGGAGAATAAAAAAATAATATTTAAAACAATTATTTTCAACTTATATATTAATTTCTAATTAAATGTATAAATCCTTTTATTGTACGTTTTTCTATTTTTTCTATAGTGTATTCATAAACATCACAAATGTAATAATAAACTCCTTCTGTGCAATCCCGTTTATTGGTCATATTTTTACCATCCCAATTAATATTAGGGTTTTCTGTTTGAAAAACTATTTTTCCCCAACGGTTAAATATAGTCATTTTTATGCTTTCTACACCTCCATAAGGCATAAAAGGTGTAAATATATCATTTTTATAATCAAAGTTTGGCGTGAAAATATTAGGCAGTTTATATAAATATTCAGGACAGGCATCAATATTAACACATTCATTTTCATAATTAGAACTCTCATTACCAAATGAGTCAACTGCTGTAACATAGTAACAACCTGAAATAGTAGTTGTATTTTTATGATAAAAAATAGTATCTTCTGCATTAAAAATCTCACTCAAAACCTCATAATTTCCATTTTTATATATTGAGTAATAAATTTTGTACTTAACAACATCATCAGAACAAGTTTTATTAGGGTTATTCCACACAACTTTATTTTGATAATCAGTACATTCTGTTGTTATTTCAACTTTAGGAGAACAAGGAGCTACATTATCAATAGGAACATCGCATTTTATTTGAGAATTATTAATTAAAGGCGTTTGAATATTGTCTATAGAATAATCACCAATTGTTTTTACATAATAGCAATATTCTTTTCCATTATCTAAATTACCATCTTGATATGATTGGTTTTCGGTTGTTGCTATTGAATCCCAAATGTTGTTGTCATTCAATCTATATATTACATATCTATAGTTTTTCCAAGGGACGTTAAATGAATAACTCAGATTAATTATATTATCAGTAGGACTGGTGGTTAAAAAAACAGAGCTAGCTTTCGAACTACTCCCAATATAAGTATTGTTACTATAAAACTCTATAACGTATGTGTATGAGTTATCCATAGTGTTTAATGAAAAATTATCAACGTAAGTTGTATCATTAATATCAAACAAAGAATCTATCATTAAATAATTTTGCTCATTAGTTAATGATCTTTTAATATAATATTTATAAGGTTCTTTAAATACTGATGTATCTAGCTCTTTTGCTTTTGACCAACCTAGTTTTATTTGCCCAGTTTGTTGATCAGTTTTTTCAACACTAACATTTGTTATTATTGGGACATCTCGTTTCAATGCAATGCAAATTAAATCTGACATTAAGCTTTCAGAGCCATCTGGGAAATATGCAATCATAACATAACAATAATTTATTCCTTGTTTTAATCCATCTGAATTATTATCAAAAAAAGTATTTTCTGTTAAATTATCTAAAGTCCCTATTAATTGAAATCCTAAACCATCAGGCACACCCGTAATGCATGAATCTATAGTTAGACTTGTATATCCCTCTCGCCTGTATATCTTAAAACCTATTGCATTGTTGCAAGTATAATCATTCCATTCCAAATGAACTCCATTTCCTAAGGTCCATATATCTTTAAATTTGGGAGGAGGAGCAACAATCTTTATCTTAACATTTTTTATATCTGACAAATTTACAGGCGAACTGTTATCTATAGCTTTAAATATTAAACTATAAGGCTGTTTTTGTATATGTGAACAATTAGTTTCCCATTTAAACATGCTTTCTGTTTTTCCTTTTCCTTGTGATGTTGAAAAAGAAGCTCCACTATTTGTTAAAAATAGTGGTCCACCTGTGCCATATAATGTAACAAGATCTGAATCCTTATCTATAGCAATAATAGGCAAATTTATTATAGTGCCTGCAACAACACATAATTCATCTTCTGATATTATCTCTGGTGGATTATTTTTACAAGATTGCACTAAAATTTGCATATCTCTTATTATTGAGCCTATCTTTATTCCATGTCGCCATTCTTCTATTTCTATTGCAATATTATATTCACCTTGTGCAGTCGGAGCGTCCCAAACAAGATCTCCTGTATATGCATTTATACTAAAACTCTTAAACGCTATGGGATAACTATAACCTGAAATAAAATTACCTCCCTCACCTCTACATTCAACTAATTTATATGCGATACTATCCCCATCTTCATCAAAAACTCCAGGATTGTGAATAAATTTTTTCCCCACACAAGCATTATCTATTGGAGGATTTAACAATTTAGCTGAATTATTTACTCCAAGAAAAGGATTAATTATCAATATTGTTTCAACATAAAATGGAACATTCACCGAATTAGGAATATTTACAACCCCTCCATTTCTATTTGGATCTTCAAACGAGATTTTATATTCCGCAGCACCAGGATATGTATGTGTTGCAGAATACTCATTATAACTAATATTGTTTTCTAAATTTATTTTATTAATTCTTTTTACTTTTTCTTCCGTTCCATCGCCCCACTTCACCGTTAGCTCTGGTCTGTCTGCTGGACTAGGTGTATAAGTGTAAGTAACTATAGTTATTTTATAAGTTAGGTTGCTAATATGCTCGTATGTTATTTCTCCAGCACGGTTATGTGTAGCATAAGCTTTTATGCAAAATAGAAACAGTAATAAATATAATATTCTTTTTAATAAACACATTCTATACAAAGGTAATAAGCAAATTTAAGCAAAAGTTCCATATAGTTACTATTAATATTGATATAAACTTTGCAACATAAAAGTTTTGCTTCATTTTCTTAACTAAATACATTAAAATTAAAGTGTTTATAAGCAAACCTACAGCACTTATTGACACAAACGATAAATACTGTCTAATTATTTGGCCATGGCTTTGAAACGTCCAGATTCTATTTATAACGTAATTACTACTCGCGGCACATATAAACCCTATAGCATTGGCAATATATTTATTAAATTTGGCTTTTTCCTTAAATAAATACGTAACACCAAAATCTATCACCAAACCACTAAACCCTACAATACAAAACTTTATAAACTTTACTAATAACATTAATCCTTATTTTTAATAAGCAAATTTATATATTTATATGTTACTTTAACTTTATTTTTGATGTTTTTTTTTTATTTCAAACCAATAATATTCCCATCACAAAGGATTCACATCATAAACGACTACACTAACAATTAACTAATCATAAAAAAAACTTTTTCCTTAATGTTATTTTTTCTTTCAATACAATTAAAGCTATATAAACAATAAGCAAAAGGGTATTAACATAGTACATTACACTTGATGAATAACCAAGCAAATCTTTTAAAGCGTCACTAATAAAATAAATCACATAAGCAGCAACCATATAAACAACAATGCTAATTAAATCATATTTAACTGGATATATCCTTTGTCCCCATACATACGAAATAATTGTCATAACCAAATAGCAAACAAAAGTAGTTATTGCAGCTCCATAATACCCCAACAATGGTATTAATATAAAGTTCAATAATAATGTCAGCAATGCCCCTATTATTGAAATAACTGCTCCATAACCTGTTTTATTTTTAACCTTATACCACACTGATAAATTATAATAAATACCCAAGAAAAGATTAGCAAACAATAGAATCGGCACAATATCCAAACCATCATAATAAGCCTTACCAATAAATAGCTTTACAATATCGAAATACAACATCACTAACAGAAATATCAAACAACCAATTATCACGAAATACTTTGTAACTAGCCCATACAATATTTCTGGCGACTTATTCTTATACTCAGCAAAGAAGAATGGCTCTGCAGCAAATCTAAATGTTTGAGTAAAAATAGTCATTAATATTGCAATTTTATAACAAGCTCCATATATACCCAATTGCACCATTGCACTGGCTTGATCAACTATCAAATATTTTATCATCAACCTGTCAAACGTCTCATTTACCATTCCAGCCATCCCAACTAATAATAACGGAAAACCATATCTCAACATTTTCTTCCATAAAGAATAGCTAAACTTAAAATCTACTCGCAAAAACTCAGGTATTAATAATAAGAACGTAATACCTGTCGATATTAAATTAGAAATAAAAATATAAAGTATCCCTAAGTTTCTATCATACACATAGCTCAAATCATAACCCTTCTTTTCCAAATAAGGACAAATTACCAAAAAGAAAATATTGAAAAATATATTTGTTCCAATATTAATTAATTTAATAATTGCAAAATGAAATGCCTTATTTTCCTGCCTTAACTTTGCAAAAGGAATGGTTGTTATTGCATCTATTGACAATATTAACCCAAATATAATTATATACTCCTCCTTATCTGGATAACCTATCGCTGAAGATATTGAATCTTTAAACAATATAATCAACAAAAGAAATAAAACCGAACTCGTAAATATCGAAAACATTGCCGTCGGAAACGTACTATTATCCTTATTGTCATTATTTACAAACCTGAAATAGGTTGTCTCCATTCCATACATTAAAATTACCGATAATATCGAAATGTAAGCATAAAACTCCGTAACTATTCCATATTCAGATGGAATAAATATTCGAGTATATAACGGCACCAATAAATAATTCAATAATCGCCCAACAACACTACTCAGACCATATATTACCGTTTGATTTGCTAACTTTTTTAATGCTTCCAATTATTTTATTTTTTACAAAAATCCTTCTTTTTTTTCATTTATCATAAAAAAAATAACTATTACACTATAAATAATTTACAAAAAGCCCAAAAACAACAACAAATTAAGCCATCCATAACAACAACACAAATATAACTAAACAAACAACTTCCAAAAAAAAAAGTAAAAAAAATATCCTTTTTTATAACAACATATTGAAATATTGTTGTATCTTTATGCTTTCAATTTCATAAACCTATTAAAATTTAATAATTATGGCATTAGATAATTTAATTAGCATTGAGTTCACACAAGCCGAACTTGATGAAATTGACCTACACCTGCAAGGAATAGAGTCAGTAATTACTGCAAAAATGGTAAACTTAACTCCAGACCAACGAAGTCAATACGGAAGTATTAACAACGAAATGGAAAACTGGATTGTAAAATCGTTTGCATATATGCAACAACGGCCTGACCTTGTGCCTGCATATATCAGTATGCCCGAATTTACAAAAGACCAAAACACTAGAAATGTTATCAAGCCACGACTTAATGTGGTTAATGGAATCAAAGAAATGTTTGAAGACACAAGCATGCTTATCAGTTGGGATATATTCCAAACAGCAATTGCATTCTATCGTAATGTAAAAATCGCTTCAATGCAAAATGTACCAGGCTCAACAAATATTTATCAGGACTTGCAACAACAATTCCCAGGACGACCTAATAAAAAAACACCCCCAACTCCTTGAAAAACCACCGTAACCAAATAAATAATACCCCCCAAGAGGTATTATATACACAGCAAGGGGGTATTATTACACGTTCCGAACCTATTATTGCACGTTCCGAACCTATTATTACACGTTCCGAACCTATTATTGCACGTTCCGAACCTATTATTGCACGTTCCGAACCTATTATTACACGTTCCGAACCTATTATTACCCTTGCTTAATAAGGTTTTTGGATTTTAAAAAGAACCTTTTACTATTTTTGTTTTTGCTTTTTTCTGTATTAGTTAAAAATAAATTACTTGTAAAACTAAATTAATTAAAAAAAAAATTGAATATTTGTAATCAATATTTTAATTTGTTTTAATGAGAAATCATATTTGTTTTTTTCTTATCTTTTTATTTATTTTTTCTGACATAGATGCAATTGGACATGTTGTCAATATTTTAAACAATAATAATATTGAGTCAATAGAAAGTTTATCTGCAACTTCCATGATGCAAAAAAGACACCGACGTGGGAAGAAAAAGCATAGCAACAGAAGGCGTATTAAAAAGCAGAAAAAGAGACGGAAAATTGAAAGAAGAAAATTAATGAAAGGAAAGCATAGAAAATATTATGCTAAGAAAATGAAGAAGAAAAGAAAAAAAGCAAATAAAAAGAGGAAACGACACAGTGGAAGTAAAGGACGATTTAAATAAGAATTAAAAATGAGAAATTTATTATATACAAAGACATTAGATGAGGCTATTAATGAATTTAGTAAATTGCCTGGTATTGGTAAGAGAACAGCAGTAAGGCATGTATTATATTTGCTTAAGCAAAAAAAAGATGATATTATTAAATTAAGCGAAGCAATATACAATTTGCATAAAGACATTATTTACTGTGAACAATGCCATAATATTAGTGATACCGAAACGTGCCCTATATGTTCAGACCAAACTCGTGATAAAAAAACTATTTGCATTGTTGAAGATATTCGTGATATTATTGCAGTAGAAAACACTCAGCAATATAAAGGCCTGTATCATGTGCTAGGTGGTGTTATATCTCCAATAGATGGTATAGGTCCTAGTGATTTAAATATTAACTCTTTAAATGAGCGAATAATAAAAAATGATATTCAAGAAATAATAATTGCCCTTAGCACAACAATGGAGGGCGATACGACCTCCTATTATATTTATAAACGATTGTCATCAATCGAAAATCTTAAAATTTCTGTTATTTCTAGAGGAATTTCTATAGGTGAAGAATTAGAATATACGGATGAAATTACATTAGGGAGGTCTATACTAAACAGGCTTCCATATGAATCTATTAAAATTTTAAAATAATAGAATATGGCAAAACATGAAATTATACTTCCTTCAATGGGAGAAGGAATATTTGAAGCAACAATAGTTAAATGGTTAAAACAAAAAGGTGACCAAATTAGTGTTGATGAATCTATAGTAGAAATTGCTACTGACAAAGTTGATACCGAAATACCTGTTTCAACAGAAGGAATTTTAACTGAAATAATATATGATGAAGGTGTTATGGTTAAAGTTGGAAGTGTTATTGCTATAATTGATGATCAAAAAGAAAGTACTAATGACGTTAGTGTTTTTGCTCAAATAAATAGTTCTTCAAACAATGATGAACCTGAAGAAATTATAGAAGAGCAAGAAATATCAGCAGAAACAATCATAACTAAAAACAGTGATTCTAATAAATATTTCTCTCCTTTAGTTAAAGAAATATTAAAAAAAGAAAAGCTAACCACTGCAGAAATAGATAATATAAAAGGAACTGCAATGGGCGGACGAATTACTAAAAATGATATTACTAATTATCTAAATAATAGAAACACACTAATAGCAAATACTATTGAAATAAAAGAAGATGTAAAAATAGAACCTGAAAAACATTCTATTGAAACAGTTCCACTAGAAATTGAAATAAAAAAACATGAAAACATAGAGCCTGAAAAACATTCTATTGAAGCAACTCATTTACAAAAAGAAGAGAAAATAATTCATCCAACAGAAAACAATCATGACCGAGTAATTGAAATGGATAGAATACGAAAGCTGATTGCAGAAAATATGGTTAAATCAAAACAAACAGCTCCACATGTTACCTCTTTTGCAGAAGCTGATGTTACCAATTTAGTCAAATGGAGAGAAAAAATAAAAAATCTAATATTGGAAAAATATGGACTAAAAATAACATATACGCCTATATTTATACAAGCAATAGCGAATGCAATAAAAGCCTTCCCTATGGTAAATGTTTCCATTGAGGGAAATAATATAATTATTAAAAACGATATAAACATAGGTATGGCAACAGCCTTGCCCGATGGAAATCTTATTGTTCCTGTAATAAAAAATGCCAACGAAAAAAATATATTAGGAATCACTAAAGCTGTAAATGATTTATCCGAACGAGCAAGAAATGGGAAATTAACACTTGCTGAAATACAAGGAGGCACATTTTCGTTGACAAATTTAGGAACATTTGGAAGTCTTATTGGCACTCCTATAATACTCCAACCTCAATCGGCTATACTTGCAACAGGAATTATCAAGAAAAGAGTAGTTGTTATTGAAAATCCTGATGGAGACATGATTGGTATAAGAAACATGATTATGCTTGCAATGTCTTATGATCATAGAATTATTGACGGGGCATTAGCTGGAAACTTTTTAAATAAAATAGTAGAATATCTTGAAAATTTTGACACATCTTTAGAATTA